>Ga0181593_10000077_pt1 | contig 70847 bp, 57 predicted proteins | sample 071ome_19_FD_133756 | JGI IMG/M metagenome (GOLD analysis project Ga0181593, IMG submission 133756) | Coastal salt marsh microbial communities from the Groves Creek Marsh, Skidaway Island, Georgia - 071413AT metaG (megahit assembly) | ecosystem: Environmental > Aquatic > Marine > Intertidal... | reverse complement strand
TCGTCCTGCTCCGCCGCAGCGACCCGCCCGAGCTGCTCGCCCATGGGAAGCTCGCGACGGTCGACCCCTACGCGGGGTGAGGATCGCTCACGAGTGCTGAGCGGCCCGCGTGCACGCGGGCCGGGACGCCCGTCGGGGACTCCCCGGCGGGCGTCTCGTCATCCGGGGGAGATCAGCGCAGCGCGGCCTCCGCCGCGCGCAGCCCCCCGATCGCAGTGGCGAGGATGCTCTGGCCGGGGAAGACGCTGTCCCCGACCAGATGAAGGCCCTCGGCGATCCGTCGAGGACCGAGGCGTCGGTAGTGCTCGGGGCCGGCTCGACGGGGGACTCCCCCGACCCAGCCCTCGGGGCGCCCGGTGAAACGCGCGAAGGTCCGCGGGGAAGCGGTCCACTCGCGGGTCGTGCGCGCGGCGAGCTCGGGCGCGAGCCGGGAGACGGTGCGGCGCATCCGCTCCTGGACCTCCGCGATGAGCTCGGGGGCGTTCTCGCTCCGGGAGGAGCGGAGGGGCACATGGGTGGAGATGGTGACGGTCCGCTCACCCGGGACAGGGGTCCTCTCCCCGTCGGTCGCCCCGGAGATGCTGCAGAAGACATGGTCCCCCTCGATCGCCTCACCCGGGCCGCGGGCCCGGAGCTGGAGGTGGTGGGGGGAGTCCCCGAGGCCCTCTCCATCGATCGCTCGGTAGAGCATGCAGGCTCCCCAGCCATCCTCCCTCGGCTCGTCGAGGGGCTCGAGGCGGCGGAGGGCCTCGTCGAGCCGGAATCCCCGGGGCTCCCCGGAGAGCGCCCCTCGACGCAGCCACTCCTCGAGGGTGGTGGGGAGGAGGTTCGCGATGACCTCCCGGGTGCGGACCGTGCCCCGGCGCGTCTCCACCTGCCAGCCTCCCCCCTGTCGGCGGAGGCCTCGGGCCGCGCAGGTCCGCGCGACGGTCCCGCCGAGCGCCTCGATCCGGCTCGCGAGCGCCTCCCCGAAGACCCCGATCCCCCCCCGCACATGGGCCGCGCCTCGGTGGACATAGTCGATCGCGCCCAGCGCGAAGGGGACCTCCGCGGTCCGCACACCGCACTGGACGGTGATCTGGCAGGCGGAGTCGAGGTACTGCCGGAGGGGCTCGAAGCGCAGGAGGTCGAAGCGCTCGAGGAGCTCCTCGAGCGGGCGTCCCAGCCAGGGGAGGAGGGGGGCGCAGGGGACCGCCCGGCGCAGGAGTGCGATGAAGCTCGGAGCGGACCAGGGGGGGAGGAGGTGCGGGGCATCGAGGATCGCCCACAGGCGGTCCGCCACCCGTCGCTGGAAGTCGAAGAAGCGGCGGATGCGATCGACCGGGGCGTCGGGGAGCTCGCACCAGGAGCGGACGAACGCCTCCCGGTCGCGCCGGGCCGCGATCCGGAACTCGGGGGTGCGAAACTCGAGGGCGGGGTCGAGGTGCTCGACCGTGACCGGCAGCTGATGGGTCTCGATCCAGCGGGTGAAGAGCCCGCCGGGGTCGAAGCCGGCGAAGAGGGTCGCCCCCGCCTCGAACCGGTGTCCGCTGCGCTCGAAGGTGGCGGCGCACCCTCCGAAGTAGCCCATTCGCTCGAGGAGCAGGACGCGCGCTCCGGCCTCGCTGCAGCGCAGCGCGGCGGCCAGCCCGGCATAGCCGCCGCCGATGACGGTCACATCGAAGGAGCGCCCCTCGAGAGAGATGGACGCCCCGCGGGCCGATCGGGGCGCGGGCAGGTCGGGCACGGCGGTCCTCCATTCCCCGTCAGGGTGCCTGAGTCACGGAGGAATCTCGACGGGGGAGAGGGGCTGATGAGGAGGAGTGAAACTGTCGCGGTGGGAGGGGACCGAAGACGCGCCAGTTTCCTGGCGGATGTCCGAGGCACACACCTCGGACCACGTCCACGTGAGGGGGGAGGCCGATTCCGTCGATCTCCGATCCACCTCACCGCCGCGACCGAAACGTCGAGCTTGAGCCGGTCCCGATGAACCGGGGCCCGGAGGTTGCGGCCGAGGCCCCGAGGGGCCTCGGCTTCAACACACCTCCAGGAAGGACGAGCTGACCCCCCCGAGCTGCTTCCAGGGGGGGTCATTCGGCGGCGAAAGGGGCGGGCGCTCACCGAATCGTCCAAATCGTTCAACTGTGAGAATAGGGGCTGGGAGAGGGCTGGTCAAGGTCCTTTCCGGGAATCGCCCGGACGCAGCGCGGCATCATCCGGGCTCGCGGCGAGGGGAGCCGGTCCGCAGGTGGAAGTGGACGCGGCGGAACCGAGGACCCATGCTGGGGTTCGATCGTTGGCAACGCATCACCCGGAGCGGGGGGAACACCCTCTCCGAAGGTCCTCTCGCTCTTCAGGAAGCCGACGGATTCTCCGACCCCGCTGCGAGGGGGGGGACCCGCCGCGAAAGGAACTCACCGTGACCTTCCGTCTCTCGCGACACCTGCTGCTCTCGCTGGCCGCCGCCGGCGTCCTGCTCGTCGCCCCGATCATCTCCGCCCAGACCCCGGAGCCCGGGGATCGTCCCGCCCCGCCGAGTCGGGGGGAGCGCCTCGTCGATCGCCTCGACCAGAACGGGGACGGGAAGCTCGCCGGCAGCGAGATCCCCGAGTTCATGCAGGAGCGCCTCAAGGGCGCCGATGCGAACGGCGACGGGTTCATCACGGCGGACGAGATCAATGCCATGGCCGGCCCGGAGCGCGGGGGCGACCGCCCCGAAGGCGCGGGCCGCGGCGGCGACCGCCGCGGCGGCGGTGCGGGTCGGGGGGGCGACATGCCCGGGGATGGCCCGATGCGCGGGGGAGCCCCGGGCGACCGTCGGATGCGGGGCGGCTTCGGCGACCCCGCGCAGATGCTCGAGCGCTTCGATGAGAACAAGGATGGCAAGCTCGCGAAGGCCGAGCTCCCCGAGCGGATGGCCGAGCGCATGATGGAGTCCGATCTCGACAAGGACGGCTTCATCACCCTCGAGGAGCTGAAGAAGGCGGAGACCGCGCGCCGGACGGAGAACGCGAAGCGGACCCTGGAGCGCTTCGACGCGAACAAGGATGGCAAGATCTCCAAGGAGGAGCTCCCCGAGCGGGGGCGCGAGCGGCTCATCAACCTCGACACGAACAAGGACGGGGTCATCACCCTCGAGGAGCTCGCGGCCCCGGGCGGCGTCGCGCCCACGCCCTCGACCGACACCCGCTCCCCCGATCAGATCCTCGCGCGCCTCGATGCGAACAAGGATGGAAAGCTGACCGGGGAGGAGATCCCCGGCTACATGCGCCGCCGCATGGAGCAGTTCGACAAGAACGGCGATGGCGAGATCACCCGGGACGAGATCACCGGGCCGCAGCGTCGTCGCGGTGGGGAGCAGCCCCCGGGGGGGCCGGCCCCGCAGGGCGAAGAGCCGGCCCCGAAGAAGAAGGGTGGCATCATCCTCTGATCGCGGGGTCCGCGCGGACCGCCGACCGGAGAGTCACCGTGGGAGCGCCCCGGAGGTCGAACGACCTCCGGGGCGCTCTGCTCGTTCAAGGCGAGAGTGGGTGCGCGATCCGACGGGGGACTGCTAGAATCCCCGCCCGCCCGCATCCTCCACCCCGAGCCGGTCCTCACCGCCGGGGCGCAGGCATCGGGTCGGGCCGGCGGGCTCCTCCCCGTCGGGCACGAACCCCAATGGTCGGGAGCCGAGATGTCGTACGACCCGAGGACGATCGAGCCGAAGTGGCAGAAGGTCTGGGAGGAGCAGGGGCTCTTCCACGCGGGGGAGCGCCCGGACCTCCCGAAGTACTACGTCCTCGACATGTTCCCCTACCCGAGCGGCTCGGGGCTGCACGTGGGCCACACCGAGGGCTACACCGCTTCCGACATCCTCGCGCGCTACAAGCGGATGAAGGGCTTCGATGTCCTTCACCCCATGGGCTGGGACGCCTTCGGTCTCCCCGCCGAGCAGTACGCCATCGAGAAGGGTGTCCACCCCGAGACCTCGACGAGGGCCAACATCGAGAACTTCCGCACCCAGCTGCGCTCGATGGGTTACTCGTACGACTGGCGCCGGGAGTTCGCCACCTGCGATCCGGACTACTACCACTGGACGCAGTGGATCTTCCTGAAGCTCGTCGAGAAGGGCCTCGCCTATCAGGAGGAGGCCCTCGTCAACTGGTGCCCCGCCCTCGGGACCGTCCTGGCGAACGACGAGGTCATCGACGGGAAGAGCGAGCGCGGCGGGCACGAGGTGATCCGGCGCCCGATGAAGCAGTGGATGCTGCGGATCACCGCCTACGCGGACCGACTCCTCGAGGGGCTCGACCGCGTCGACTTCCCCGAGTCGATCAAGGCGATGCAGCGCGACCGGATCGGTCGCTCCGAGGGCGCGGACGCGGTCTTCGAGATCGAGGGCCACGACGCTCGGATGGAGATCTTCACCACCCGGCCCGACACCATGTTCGGGGCCACCTTCTGCGTTCTGGCTCCGGAGCACCCGCTGGTGGCGGAGATCACGACCGAGGAGCATCGCGCCGCGGTGGACGCCTACGTCGAGGAGGCCGCCCGGAAGTCGGAGATCGATCGCTCCGGCGCCGATGCCGGCAAGAGCGGGGTCGACACCGGGGCCTTCGCCATCAACCCGGCGAACGGAGCGCGGCTCCCGATCTGGGTCGCGGACTACGTCCTGATGGGATACGGGACCGGCGCGATCATGTGCGTGCCCGGGCATGACCAGCGCGACTGGGACTTCGCCCGGACCTTCGGGCTGCCGATCGTCGAGGTGATCACCGGGGGGGACATCGAGCAGGAGGCGTGGGCCGGGGATGGGAGCCTCGTCAACTCCGGCTTCCTCGACGGTCTCGACACCGGCGCCGCGATCCGAGCCATGATTGACTGGCTGGAGGAGAAGCAGCTCGGGCGTGGGGTCGTGCGCTACAAGCTCCGCGACTGGATCTTCGCCCGCCAGCGCTACTGGGGCGAGCCGGTCCCGGTCGTCGTCGGGGAGGACGGGGTCGCCCACCCGCTCCCCGAGAGCGCGCTGCCGGTCGAGCTCCCTCATCTCGAGGACTTCCAGCCGACCGGCACGGGGAGCTCTCCCCTCGCGCGGGCCGCCGACTGGGTCGCGACCACCGTGCCGGGGACCGACCGCCCCGCCGCGCGCGAGATCGACACGATGCCCGGCTCCGCCGGCTCGAGCGCCTACTTCCTCCGCTTCATCGACCCGGGCAACGGGGAGACGATCTGCGATCCCGCCCTCGCGGAGCGCTGGATGCCGGTCGACCTGTACCTCGGGGGGGCCGAGCACGCCGTCGGTCACCTCCTCTACTCGCGCTTCTGGACGAAGTTCCTCCACGATCTGGGCGTCTGCCCGGTCGACGAGCCGTACCGCAAGCTCGTGAACCAGGGGATGATCCTCGGCGAGGACCATCGGAAGATGTCGAAGCGGTACGGGAATGTGGTGAACCCCACGGATGTCATCGCCAGTCACGGCGCGGACTCGCTCCGCGTCTACGAGATGGCGATGGGGCCGATCGAGGCGGACAAGCCCTGGTCGACGGGCGGTCTCCAGGGAGCCTGGCGCCTCCTCGGGCGGGTCTGGCGGCTCTTCTTCGATGAGTCGGCGGACGACCGGCTCCTCGTGGATGACAGCGACCCCACCGATGACCAGCTCCGGCTCCTCCATCGCACGATCGCAGCGGTGGATGAGGACACCGGCAGCCTGCGACTGAACACCGCCATCGCCCGGATGACCGAGTTCGTCAACGAGATGAATCCTCAGGAGACCCGTCCGCGCGCGGTGATGGAGCCGTTCGTCCTGCTCCTCGCCCCCTACGCCCCTCACCTCGCGGAGGAGATCTGGGAGCGGCTCGGGCACGGCGAGTCGCTCCTGTGGCATCCCTTCCCCGAGGCGGAGTCGCAGTGGCTGGTCGACGACACCGTCGAGGTTCCCGTTCAGGTGAACGGGAAGATCCGGGCGCGACTCAGCGTGGCGACCGACATCACGGAGGAGGCGATCCGCGAGCTCGCCTTCGCCGACCAGAAGGTCCTCGCCCATGTCGAGGGACGGCAGGTCGTGAAGTTCATCTACGTGCCGGGGCGGATGGTCACCGTCGCGGTGAAGGGGTGAGCCGGCGAGGGGAGGTCTCTCCTTGCGCCTCCTGAACTGGATCGATGACTCACCCTCCCGCAACCACGCGGAGCAGTGCTTCGAGCTGGTCGGCCTCTTCGACCTGCCGGAGGGGGCGCGCCAGATCCGTGTCCAGGCCGCCACGCCGGACCCCGCCGCGTGGAGGCGGATCATGGAGGCGATCGAGACCCTCGGGAGCCTCAACCTGGCCCTCGAGAACCTGCCGATCCTGTCGGACCGGACCCGGAGATACGGGATCGACCTCGTCGGGCACCGCATCGAGTACGTGATCGACGAAGAGGGGATCTGAGCCCGGGCCGCCCGGGTGAGTTTCCTTCGTGGATCCTGCTCCGGCGGGTGTAGAATGGGCGCCCTGACGGATCCTCCCCCCCGAGCGGGTGAGCAGCTCCGTTTCGACCGCAAGTCCCCCTGCCAAGGACTGCCGATCATGGAGAATCGCCCCGCCGTCGCGGCGCCCCTCGTGCTGTCGCTCGCCCTCCTGCTGCTCGCGAACTCCCCTCTCCTCGCCGATCCCTTCGGAGGCTGGAAGCCCGCGCCGGATGTGCAGGTCCCGGGGTCCCCGATCGCGGAGCTCGAGTTCGGGGGGACGACCTACCTCCTCCTCGAGGGCCTCCACCCGGACTCCGCGGTCGACGCGTTCCTCTGGAATCCGAGCCAGGTCGTGCCCCTCGCGGCCGGGCCGGACCAGCTCTTCGTCTCGGTCGACTCGGTGGTGGGCGTGCAGTTGAGCGCTGGCGCGGCCGTCTTCGCCTGCGGGCTCTTCTACTTCGGCGGGGTGGAGACGCGCCTCGCGCAATGGAACGGCGTCGAGTGGACCCTCCCCGGAGTCGGCCCGGTCACCGGTCCGGCGATCCGGTCGACCGCGGTGCGGAGGACCGTCTCCGGCGAGGAGCTCTGGATCGGCGGCGGTCTCCTCACGCTGCCGGGGTTGACGACACCCCGGACGATCGCGAGCTATGACGGCCAGCTCTGGAGGTACCCGGGCGGCTTCGATGGACTGGTCGATACGATCACCTCCTACGAGCCGGCGACGGGGTTCGAGGAGCATCTCATCGTCACCGGGGAGAACCTCGTCACCTTCGGCGGTGTCGGGGGGAACCTCCTCCACTACGACGGCTCCGCCTGGGACGACCTCGACGGCGGGGTCAACGGAGTCGGCCTGGAGGTCAGCGTTCTGAGGCTCGACCCGGGAGAGGTCGAGATCTGGGTCACCGGAGTCATCGTCTCCGCCGGTCCTCTGACAAGCGTGTCCTCGATCGCTCGCCATCGCCAGGGGGCGTGGGAGGCCTTCACCGCCTCCGGTGGCCTCCTCCTCGGCAGCCCCGGCAAGCTGCGCCTCCTCCCCACCGCCTTCGGGGAGATGGTGTTCGCGGAGCTCCCCGTCTTCTCCTTCCCGGGCTCCGGCAGCTTCCTCGCCGCCGCGTGGGACCCCAGCGGCACCGCCTGGGTCGAGGTTCCGGTGGGCAGCGAGGGGGCGTATCGGTTCCAGAGCCCGAGCGGGCTCTTCCCGCACGATCCCTTCTTCCGCTCGACCTCCCCCCTGCGCCTCCGCTGGGAGGCCTCCGCCGGAGTCTTCCTCCGCGGGGACGCGAATGGGGATGGGTCGATCAACATCGGGGACGCGATCCAGACGCTGAATCACCTCTTCGTCAATCTCCCGCTGACCTGTCCCGCCGCCGCCGATCTCAATGCGGACGACACGCTCGACCTCGCGGACCCGATCGCGCTGCTCACGCACCTCTTCGTCGGCGCCCCCTTCGCCACGCTCCCCGCTCCGTGGCCCGCCTGCGACTTCGCGGACAACTTCGGCGACCTGACCTGCGACGAGAGCGGCTGCCCTTAGCCTTCCTCGCTGGGTCTCCCTCGCCGGTCCTTCCTCCGCTGAGGGCTCTCGGCGGCTTGCGAGGTCTCCGGGGATGCGGTGAGATCGAGTCATGAGAACCGCTCTGCTCCTCGCGCTGATCCTGAGTGCCCTCATCGCCCTCCCCATCGCGGCGCGACGGGGGGAGTCCCCTCCGTGGAGGTGGGACGGCTTCCAGCCGCTCGGGGATGCCTCGACGCAATCGGGGCACCCCCGGCGGATCGAGCACATCGCGACCGGGATCGTCCTCGTTCACATCCCTGCCGGCCGTTTCCTCCGGGGCTCCCCTCCCGACGAGCGCTTCCACCAGCGGAATGAGGCGCTCCTCGAGGCGACCGTGGAGCGACCGTTCTACATGACGGAGACCGAGCTGACGGTCGCCCAGTGGCGGCGCGTGATGGGGGAGACGCCGCTCCCCCAGGAGCGGGAGGACCTCCCGGTCAGCGGCGTCTCCTGGTACCGCTCCCAGGAGCTGGTCTCCGCCCTGCAGGAGCGCCACGGAGTCGGTTGGCGGCTCCCGACCGAGGTGGAGTGGGAGTACGCCTGTCGCGCGGGGACGACGACCCCGTTCTCCTTCGGGGAGCGCATCGATGACTCCCTCGCCAACTTCGATGCTCGCCACCCGTACCCCCCCGGATCGAAGGGAGAGTTCCGCGGGGGGCCCGTCCCGGTGAAGAGCTTTCCCCCGAACCCCTGGGGGCTCTACGAGATGCACGGCAACCTGTGGGAATGGTGCGAGGACCTCTATGTCCCCTACCTCGACGAGGGAGCGGTCGCCGTCGACGAGCCGGGCGCGCCCCGCGTCATTCGAGGCGGCGGGTTCACCGCGATGGGGAAACGATGTCGCTCCGCCTACCGGGACGGTTATCCTCCGGGCAGTCCGGGAGAGAAGTACGGGGTGCGCCTCGTCTACTCCGCGCCCTTCTAGCGGGCGCGTGGCTCTCCGCTCCGCCCCCCGACGAAGGAGAGCCCGATGCTCCGGCGAACCCTGCTGCTCCTCCTTCCGCTTCTCGCGGGCTGCTCCCTCCCCTCCGGTTCCCCGGGTTCGCCGCGGATCGCGGGGGAGACGGTGGACACCTGGGTGGAGCGCCTCACCCCCGACGAGGTCACCGCCGCGTGGCGCTCGATCCCCTGGCGACCGACCCTGCACGAGGGGGCCGGGGACGCCCGGAAGGTGGGGAAGCCGCTCCTGCTCTGGCTGATGAACGGTCACCCTCTCGGGTGCACCTGAGGAAACGGCGTGGCGGGCCGGGCGTCCGTCTGGAACGACCCCGTGGTGCGGGACCTCACCACCGCCTTCGTCCCCGCGACCGATGAGTCCTGGCGCCTGCAGACGAGCGACGACCGCCAGGCGCGTGCCTTCCGGATGATCGTCGATGGCCGCCCCGATCCGGTCGGGGGCTCCCGGCAGGGGACCTATGTCCTGACGCCGGGGGGAGAGCTCCTCGCCCGGGGGAACTCGACCGACCCCCGCAAGATCGAGGGGATCCTCCGCCGGGGACTCGAGGCGTGGAGCGCCCTGTCGGACGAGGCGCGCTCCCGGCCGGTCCCGATGGATCTGCTCCCGGAGCATCGCTTCGAGGAGAGCTTCCCGGAGGACGGCCTCGTCCTCGAGGCGATCATTCAGGACCGTCCTGGGGTCGAGGCGGACGCCCGGGGACGCCGCTGGAACATCGACCACGCCTGGTTCTCCGCGGCGGAGGTCGAGGCGTGGTGGAAGGCGATCGAGCCCACGATCGGTCGGCCGCGACCGGTGCCGGCGCCCCCGGCGATGCTCGATCGTCTCGTGCGCTACCACCTCGTCGACAACGCCCGCGGTCAAGAGGCCCCCTTCGCGCCGGAGGAGGTGCGGGAGGCAGGCCTCACCGCCACGGTTCTCCCGGAGGAGGACGCGAGCGAGCCCGGTCGGCTCCGGGTTGACCTCGAGGGGCGGACCGCGGCGGAGACCGATGGACGCTGGAGGATGGGGCGGAACCTGTGGGCGAGCTTCAACCGCGGGGAGCGCCCGCGCGGAGTCGAGACGGAGCTCCTCGGCTACGCCGAGTTCGAGCGTGAGACGGGGCGGGTCGTGAGCTTCCGCCTCATCGCCTTCGGGGAGACCTGGGGAGGCAGCGGCCTGAACGGCCGTCGCCACGCTCCCACCGACGCGGAGGGTCGGCTCCCCCGCTCTCCGGTCGCCTGGCGCTTCGTCGAGGGAGGACGCCGCGGGGTGCATCGGGTCCCTCCCGCCTTCATCGATCTCTACGGTCCTCCGTGGGTCGGGCCGGCGCCCTCTCCCTGACCGGCGACGGCGCCCGAGAGTTTCCGTTCCCGGCTCCGGTTGTGCCAAATCCGCCCGGCGGCCCTCGGCGGCGACGCCGAAATCGTGAGCCCGATTCTCCGAACCAACCTGCGCTGAGGGAGTTATGCTCTTGGCCGCCCGTCCGCTCCATTGGCGGGCTCTTTGCCTCACTCCGGGGGTCCCCTGCGTCCCCCGCGCGACGCGCCAGTCCGTCAGGAGAGCTGATCCCATGAGTGTCTCGTTCCCCCCGTCCCTGCTCCGCGCCCGCACGATGGGCGCGCTCCTCGTCCCGTTGCTCCTGACCCTCGCCGGCTGCGGGGGGGGAAGCGGAGGTGGCTCGATCGGGGGGGTCGGCTCCAACATCCCCGAGCTCGCCGAGGAGATCTCGTACCTCGGCCCGACCCTCTCGACCGCCCGGTACTCCCACACCTCGACCGTCCTCTCCAACGGGGATGTGCTCGTCGTCGGCGGGACCGATGAGCGGCATCTGACCGCCCTCTCGGAGGTCGAGCTCTTCGTGGAAGACGCCCTCGTCCCCCTCGGCGTGAATCCCCCGGAGACGATTCGAGGTGACTTCATCGACCAGACGATCGACGGCGACATCATGGAGCTCCCCGGTGGGACCGGTCGCTTCTGGCACACCGCGACCCGACTCTCCGCGAACCGCGTCGTCGTCATCGGGGGGACGAACTCCGTCCTCTTCGGGACTCCCAACGCCCAGAGCGTCATCTACGACCCCACCTCGCGAACCTTCGATGAGCCGAGCCTGCTCATCGATCCGATGGAGGACATCAACATCCCGCGGGTCCGGCACACGACCACCGTCCTGCCGAGCGGGGACCTGCTCATCGTCGGAGGTCAGTTCTTCGACACCGTGTTCGTGCCACCGAGCGGGAGCCAGCTCGCCTACGCCTCCGAGCGGGACACGGAGATCTTCGACCCCGGCACCCTGACCTTCTCCTTCGCCGTCGACACGACGGGCAACGCCGTGCAGCTGACGAATGTCCGCGGGCGCTCGGGCCACGCGGCGGTCCCGATCGGGGGGTTCGACGGCATCCTGGGGAACGGGGACGACCTCGTGATGATCACGGGCGGGTTCGAGACCCTCAGCCCCGGCTCGCTCCTCGCCCCGGAGAACCTGCTGCCCTGGAACGACACGACGACGAAGCTGACCTCGGTCGACTTCTTCAGCGTGCAGAGCCAGTCGATGAGCTTCGCCAGCGGGCTCGCCCTGGCGCCGCGCGTGAACAACCCGGTCGCCATCAATCTCGGGCAGGAGCGCCGACAGAACCCCTTCGGGGAGCCCGGCATGACGAACACCGTGCTCCTCTTCGGGGGGGACTCCGACCAGCAGTGCCCGACCGGCGCCTCGGCGAGCGGGGGCTCCACCGACCTCTCCGACCTGGTCTCGGTGAGCTACAGCGGCTTCGGTCCCGGGGGGGGAGCGACCTTCCGCCAGGTGCCGGGCTCCGACATCTTCAACCCGGTGAGCGGCATCACCTCGAACACCCACGACCTGGGACACGAGCTCCTGATGAGCGACCTCGCCGGGAACCTCGGCTGCGTTCCCTTCAGCCGCTCCGGCGGCGCGGGGGTCCTCCTCGAGATCCGTCGCCCCTACGACAACAACCGCACGGCGAGCATCATCTTCGTGGCGGGGGGGATCGATGTGAGCAACGAGCCGGGGCTCGGCTGCTTCGAGACCGCGGGGAGCTTCTGCGGCGTGAACGAGATCGGCGGCTACATGATCTTCGACCCGTTCTGGGACCCCAGCCGGATCGGGACCGTCCTGCCCTTCACCTCCGGGGTGGGCTACGACGAGGACAACCTCGACGCGACGACGGAGAACCCCACCGGCACGACGGGGAGCTGGCTCGCTCTCGACGCCCTCCTCCCCGGGCCGGATGAGACCGGCTACGCGGACGGCGGGTCGGTGAGCGAGGTCGCGACGACGGCCCTGCGGCAGGCCCGCGCCTTCCACACCGTCGATCGAATCGGCGGGCCGAACGGGACGATCGGGAACTCGGATGATCGGGTGCTCATCATCGGGGGGTCGGTGGGCTACCTCTCCGGGGTGGGCTTCGGCGGAGCGCCCGTCTCGAACTCCTGCGAGATCTACGTGCCCCCCGGGGCCGGTCTCTGAGCCCCGCGCCCGGGGGCGCGCCGAACCCCTCGTCGAACGCCGCCTCAGGGGCTAGGCTTCCATCGAGCACCGCGCGGCCTCGCCGCGCACCCCGGGCTGCGCCCCGGGAGGAGCGAACCCCTGGACCGAGGAGAGCCGATGGAGACCGACCTCCCCGACCGCGCGACGACCCATGAGCAGGTGCGGGAGTACTACGCTCGGACGCTGAAGACCGCGGCGGACCTGAAGACATCCGCATGCTGCCCCATCGATGCCATCCCGCTGCACATCCGCCCGCTGGTGGAGAAGCTCGACCCCGAGGTGATCGAGCGCTCCTACGGCTGCGGGTCCCCGATCCCGGATGAGCTCGAGGGGCGGACCGTCCTCGATCTCGGCTGCGGGACCGGCCGGGATGTCTTCGTCGCGAGCCAGCTCGTCGGCGAGCAGGGCGCCGTGATCGGCCTCGACATGACCGCCGAGCAGCTCGAGGTGGGGGAGCGCCTCCGGGAGTCCCACGCCGAGCGCTTCGGCCACTCCCGCTCCAATGTCCGGTTCGTCCAGGGCGTCCTGGAAGACCTCGGCGCGGCGGGGATCGAGCGCGACTCGGTCGATGTGGTGATCTCGAACTGCGTCCTGAACCTCGCCCCGGACAAGCGGCCGGTCCTCGAGGAGATCGTCCGGGTGCTGAAGCCGGGGGGGGAGCTCTACTTCTCCGATGTCTTCACCGACCGCCGCCTGCCCCCCGAGCTCGCCCGGGACCCGGTCCTCGTCGGCGAGTGCCTGGGGGGGGCGCTCTATATGGAGGACTTCCGACGGCTGATGGCGGGGGTGGGGCTCCTCGACCACCGCACCGTCGCCAGCGGCGTGATCGAGCTCGAGGATCCGGCTGTCGTCCGGAAGGCGGGGATGGCGACCTTCTTCTCCCACACGGTCCGGGCGTTCCATCTCGCCTCGCTGGAGGACCGCTGCGAGGACTTCGGGCAGGTGGCGACCTACCGGGGGACGATCCCCCACGCGCCTCACTCGTGGCGCCTCGACGACCATCACGAGTTCGAGACCGGGCGGCCGATGCTCGTCTGCGGAAACACCGCGGCGATGCTCTCCGAGACCCGCTTCTCGGCGCACTTCGAGGTGGTGGGGGATCGGTCGACTCACTTCGGGCTCTTCGACTGCGGCCCCGGCGCGGTCCCCGGACCGGACACCGGGTCGGCCGCCTGCTGCTGAACGCCTCCTGCCGACGCCCCGCCGCCGACCATCTCTCTCTGCGGTCCGGTTGATGGAACCGCGGCCCCGGTCACAATGCGGCCGTCGCTTGCCGGAAGGGGCACCCAGAATGTCGGACCTCAATGCTCGCATCGTGGAGGAGCTCACCTGCTCCTACTTCATGGAGCTCGAGACGGTGATGAACTACATCGCCAACTCGACGAACCTCGTCGGCGTCAAGGCGGAGCCGATCAAGCAGTCGCTCCTCGCGGATGTCGCCGAGGAGATCGGACACGCCCAGACGATCGCCAAGCGGATCCACGTCCTCGGCGGCTCGGTCCCCGGGAGCGGCGCGTTCCAGTCGGCCCAGCACAGCCTGCAGCCTCCGTCGGATCCCTGCGATGTCCTGTCGGTGATCCGCGGGGTCATCGAGGCGGAGGCGGGGGCCTGCGCCCAGTACAAGAAGATCATCGCGCTCTGCAGCGAGGCGAACGACCCCGTGACCGAAGACATGTGCGTCACCCTCCTCGCGGATGAGGAGGAGCACAAGCGCGACTTCGAGGGGTTCCTCGTCGAGTACGAGCGCGGCTGAGCCGCGCGAGGGCTCGCTCGCGACCCCGCCCCGGAGCGGGGTCGGGTCGCGGACAGGGGAGCGGGGCGGAGCCGGTTCGACCGGCCCCGCCCCGCTTCGCGTCTCCAGCGCCCCATCGCCGGGGCGGTCCTCACTCCTGCACGGCGGGGACCCACGCGGTCGTGCGGCCGGCGACCGTGATCGACTCGATCGCCTCCCCCTTCGCCGTCGTCGCCCCCTCGACCTTCCCCCAGCGATGGTGGAAGAGCCAGGACTTCGGGAAGCGCGCCTTCTCGGCATCGACGGCGCACGCCTTCGTGATGATCGAGATCAGCTTCGTCCGCAGCCGCCTCCCCTCGGGCGCCGAGAGGTCGCAGGCCCGCCGGCGCGGATCGATGCGGGCCTGATAGAGCACTTCGTCCGCGATCCAGTTTCCCACTCCGGCTGCGAAGGACTGATCGAGGAGGAGCCCCTTCACCGTCCCGGTGCGTCGGGAGAGCAGGTCGACGAAGGCTGTGGGGTCCGGGGGGTCGAGGAGCGGGTCGAAGCCGAGGTCACGGATCGGCGGCTCGTGGAGCGGCTCGTCACGCAGCCGGATCCGACCCAGGCGCCGCTTGTTCGTCATCACCAGCTCTCCGCCATCGTCGAAGGTCAGATGGACCTTCGTGAAGCGCGGGGGCCACGGGCTCGCGGCCCGTCGACTCCGATCGCTCTCGAGTCGCAGGTGCCGCCCGCCGGGCACCTCGAAGCCGCCGGTCATCCCGAAGTGGAAGAGGGGGTGCGGGTCCCGGTCGAGCCGCAGCCACATCGTCTTCCCGCGTCGGCAGGCCTCGAGGACCTTCCGTCCTCGGAGCTTGCGGGCGAAGGTGCGGGGCGCCACGCCGTCGAAGACGATCCGATCGTCGTCGCAGGTGACCTTGAGGATCGTGCGACCGACGGCGAAGCGCTCGAGGATGCGCCGACCGCGCTCGCATTCGGGAAGCTCGGGCATCGATCGACTCCTGGGTCTTCTCCGGGGCTCGCTGCGAAGCTCAGTTCGAGGTGCGGTAGACCCGGAGGGGGCCCACCACCACCTCGACGAGCCGATCGAGGGGGATGGGGATCCGGGCGGGGGTGCCGGCGGGGTCGCGCAGCGCGAGCTCGAGCTCGATCACCGGGGCGCCCTCGATCTCGGGGAGACCGAGGAGCCGGGCCCCGTCGAGGGTCTCGATCTCCCCCGACTCGGTGACGAAGCTCACCCGCGCCTTCTCTCCCAGGTAGGGGAGGAGCTGGTCGCGGGCATCGCGCTCTCCGTCCCGGGCGACGAGGAGGACCGCCGCGAAGAGGAGCACCACCCCGACCCCCACGAGGAGTCGACGGGCGGGATGCTCCGCCGGCGCGAGCGTCGCGCCGCCCTCCGGCCCGGCGGGTGGGGGACTCGTCGTGCTCACTTCGATCTCCTCCCGCCCTCAGGAGGAGGGGTGGACCATGTCGGCCGGGACGACCCAGGCGTCGAAGTCCTCACCGGTGAGGTAGCCCTTCTCGATGCCCACCTCGCGGAGGGTCTTCCCCTCCTTGTAGGCGGTCTTCGCGATGTCCGCCGCCTTGTCGTAGCCGATGTGGGGGTTGAGAGCGGTCACGAGCATGAGGGAGCGGTGGAGGTTCTCCTCGATCCGCTCGTGGTTCGGCTCGATGCCGAGCGCGCAGTGGGAGGTGAAGCTCTCGATGCCGCTCGCGAGGAGGTCGACCGACTGGAGGACGGCGTCGGCGATCACCGGCATGTAGACGTTCAGCTCGAAGTTCCCCGCGCTCCCCGCCATGCCCACCGTCACATCGTTCCCGAAGACGCGGGTGCAGAGCATGGTGAGCGCCTCGCACTGGGTCGGGTTCACCTTGCCGGGCATGATCGAGCTGCCGGGCTCGTTCGCGGGGATGAGGATCTCCCCGATCCCGCAGCGGGGACCGCTCGCCAGCCAGCGGACATCGTTCGCGATCTTGGTGAGGGCCCCCGCGAGGGTGCGCGTCGCGCCGGAGGCGTGGACGAGCGCCTCCTTCCCCGCCATCGAGGCGAACTTGTTCGGGGCGGAGCGGAAGGGGAGTCCGGTCCTCGCGGCGAGAGCCGCGGGCACCTGCTCGGCATAGCCGGGGCGGGTGTTCAGCCCGGTGCCGACCGCGGTCCCGCCGATGGGGAGGTCGAGGAGCCCGTCGAGGGCGTGCTCCAGGGCCTCCTGACAGATGCGGAGCTGGTCCGCGTAGCCCGAGAACTCCTGCCCGAGGGTCAGAGGAGTGGCATCCTGCAGGTGCGTCCTTCCGATCTTGACGATGGCATCGAACGCCGACGCCTTCTCCTCGAGGCAGTCGCGGAGGCGACGGATCGCGGGGAGGAGGCGGGAGTCGATCTCGCAGGCCGCGGCGACATGGATGGCGGTCGGGAAGGAGTCGTTCGTCGACTGCGCGTGGTTCACGTGGTCGTTCGGATGGACCGGACTCTGCTCCCCGAGCGGCTGCCCGAGCATCTCGTTCGCGCGGTTCGCGATCACCTCGTTCGCGTTCATGTTCGTCTGGGTGCCGGAGCCGGTCTGCCAGACGACGAGGGGGAAGTGGTCATCGAGGGCGCCATCGATGACCTCCTGGGCTGCGGCCTGCACCGTCCTCGACAGCTCGGGGTCGATCCCGCCGAGGGCGGCGTTCACTTCGGCGGCGGACTGCTTGACGAGCCCGATCGCCCGGATGAGCGGGCGGCGCATCGTCTCATCCCCGATCTCGAAGTTCTGGAAGCTGCGCTGGGTCTGGGCGCCCCAGTAGCGGTCCGCCGGGACCTCGATCGTCCCCATCGTGTCGCGCTCGGTGCGGTGGGAGGTGGTGCTCATCGGGCGTTCCTTTCCTTGGACCGGGAGAGGATACGGCAGGGACCGGACCGGGGAGGAGCGGATTCGGGGTGGGCCGGGGAGATTCCGGAGTCCCCCGGCGCTCCCGCCCCGGCCGCCGGCGATCCCGCGGCGTGGGCTGTCCTTTCCGGCGTCGGGCTGCGACGATCCTTCCGACCGGGGTTCGGTCTTTCCCGGGTGGAGGTTTCATGCGCGTCCTCGTGGTCTGCACCGGCAACTCCTGTCGCAGCGTCCTCCTGGAGGCGATCTGGCGGCATCACTGGCCGGAGTGCACGGTCCGCTCCGCCGGGAGCGACCCCACCGGGCGTGTTCATCCCCTCGTGCCGGAGGTCCTCGGCGAGCGGGGGATCGGGAGCGAGGGTCTCACCAGCGAGCCCCTCTCCCGGTACGAGGGGGAGGCGTTCGACCTCCTCGTCACCGTCTGCGACGAGGCGCGGGATGGGTGCCCCGTCCCCGCCGGCGCCCGCGCGCTGCACTGGCCCGTCCCCGATCCGGCCCTCTTCGCGGAGGAGGCGCCCGCCTCGGAGGCCCGCGCGATCTTCCGCTCCGCCCGGGATGCCCTCGAGGGGCGGATTCTCCGCTATCGAGAGGGGCTGCGCTCGATGCGGGAGCTCGTCGGCCGACTCCGTCTCCTCCACGACCAGCTCCCCGTCCCGCCTTCACCGGAGCGGGGCGCAGCCTATGCCTCCCTCTTCGAGCGGCTCGAGCGGGGCGCGCTCCACGAGGAGCAGATCTGGTCCGGGCTCCCCGCCTGGATCGAGGAGTGCTTCCGGTCCCAGGGGTGGGAGTGGAACGGCTTCTACCGCCTGCGGGGGCTCGCCCCCGAGCGTCGGCTCGAGCTCGGACCGGCGGCGGGTCCGCCGGTCTGCGCGACGATCGAGGAGCAGCCCGGCGGGTTCGGCGCCTCGGGGATGTGCTTCGACGCGATCCACCTCGGCCACGCGATCGCTGCCGCCGATGTCGGCCGATGGCCGGGGTATGTCTCCTGTGACGGGGAGAGCGGGCTCGCGACGGTGGCGGGGCTCGTCGTGCCGATCGCCCGGGGCGGGCGGCCGGTCGCCGTCTGGGACCTCGACGCGACCGCCCCCCTCGAGGGGGGCGATCCCGTCCTGATGGAGGGGCTCCTCACGGGCCTCGCCGAAGGCTGCCCCCTGCCGAAGGAGTGGACCCAATGAGCTCCGACCCGGACTCGATCAAGCTCGACCAGTTCCTGAAGTGGCAGGGAGCGGTCGATTCGGGGGGGGAGGCCAAGGTCCGCATCCAGGCCGGAGAGGTCCGGGTCAACGGGGAGGTCGAGACCCGGCGGGGCAAGCGGCTCCGACCGGGGGACACGGTCTCCCTCGGGGACCGTGAGTGGCGCGTCGAGCTCGATTCCTGAGCCCAGGGACTCTCCGCTCCGTCCTCCCTCGCAGAGCCCCCCTCCCCCGAGCCGCGGATTCGCACGGGAGCCCCGTTGCGCAAGGCGCGGTTTGTGTGGTAAATCCGCCTCCTGCGTGTTCGTTCCCGGCAATCGCCCACAAGCCATGTCCGGTGAACGCGCTCTGTCTTGACGCCGTGGGGGACTCCCCCGCGGACTGGATGTGGCCTCGTCGTCGGCAGGATCCCCCGGGAGATACGGACCCGGGGGGGGAGTCGGCGGCGCTTGTGCGGGCATGGGATCGAGGAGAGGGCGCCGCCGGCGTTCCGCCCCCGGTCCGGGTCCGCTTGTGGGAGTCGGAATGGACAAGACCACCACCTCCGGGTGGCATCTGATGCTCGATGCCATCGTGCGCGAACCTGGATGGATCTCCTCTCCTGAGAAGATCCGCGAGTTCCTCCTCGGGCTGATCCCCCGCCTCGGCATGGAGCTGCTCGACGGACCCCGGATCACCGAGGTCGATCTCGACCCCTCGATGATCGAATCGGATCTCGATGAGGGCGGGGTCACCGGCTACTGCCTCATCACGACGAGCCACATCTCGATCCACACGTGGCCCCTGCGCGAGCGCTTCTGCCTCGACGTCTTCTCCTGCCGCAGCTTCGACCCCCAGATCGTCCTCGACTATGTGCGCGAGGAGTTCGGGGTCGTCTCCGAGTCCCATCACTGGGTGGAGCGCCGCTGGCCGGATGCGTCGGAGCGGACCCCCCTCGCGGTGGGCGCGGAGGGGGAGACCGGCCTCTAGGGCGGTTCAGGAGCCCTGATGGGCGCCACGAGACGGGCCCGACCCCCGCGGGGGTCGGGCCCGTTTCTTCGTGTCCGGGCGGCGAATCCCCCCAGAGGTGGGGAAGCCCGTCTCTCCGCTGGAAAAAACAGCCCCGAGTGTTGACCTGTAGGACAACACAACATATATTGTTGTGTGTCACCACAACAACGGGAGGGCCTCGGCCCCCCCGGGCCCCGGAGCTCCCGACTCTCGGGATCCCGAGGCGAGAAGGGAGCGGCATGAACCATGAGTCCGAGGAGAGTCTCTTTGGCTCGAGTCTTCGGCAACTCCGGGAGATGGCGGGGCTCTCGCTCCGGGCCCTCGCCCTCGCCGTCGAGATGGACCCGGCGTACCTCTCCCGCATCGAGACGGGGAAGACGAAGCGGCCCACCCGGGCGACGGTCGAGAGGCTCGCCGCGGCCCTGACCTCCTCCGGGATGGTCAGCGAGAAGAGCCGGATCATGCTCCTGCAGCAGGCGGGCTACTCGCCTCAGGACCCCGAGGGCAAGGTCGAGGAGCTGCACGACGGGCTTCGGTTCCGCCTCCGGGAGGCGGGGATCTCGGCGGACCGGCTCGACGATGTGATCTCCCGGCTCGATCTGCCGACGCTGCTCCGGATCCTCCGCGGAGAAGAGGAGCTCGAGGAGGCGCTGGCGGGGCGCTTCTCGCCGTCGGAGATCCGCCGCCTGCGGAGGGCGGGGGAGGAGGCCGCCGAGCGCGGCTTCCCCATGGTTCCCGAGTCGCCGGGAGTGGAGCCGGGGGCGCCCCCCTCCGCCTCGGAGTACCTGCGCGCGCACGCTCGGTCCTTCCGCCCGCAGGGCCCCCCGGGAAAGCGGCCGCAGCGTGCCTTCGAGCCCTGGGTGATCGAGGCCGGACCCTGGGCGGAGATCCGGGGACGGGGCCTCCTGGGGAATGCCCAGATGCAGCAGTTGAAGACGATCGGTCGACTCATCGAGTCGATCCTGAAAGGAAGTGCCGAATGAACCAGAACCTGCAGACCCGCATTCGCTGGGATCGCGCGGCGATCCCGGCCCACGAGGAGGGGAGCCGCTACCTGCTCCTCGAGGTCGAGGCGAGTCGGAGCGAGGACGCACCCCCCCGCGAGCCGCTGAACCTCGCCTTGGCGATCGACACCTCCGGCTCGATGGCGGGAGCCCCCGTCGAGGCCGCCAAGCGGGCGGCGCTCCAGGTCATCGAGACCCTCGGCGCGGGGGACCGGCTCTCCCTCATCCACTTCTCCTCCCAGGCGGCGTCCCTCTTCGAGGGGATGCTGATGGACCCGGAGGGTCGTCGACGGGCGATGCAGATCGTCGGCTCTCTCCGCGCCGGCGGGGGGACCGACCTCTCCGGGGGCTGGTTCGAGGCGGCGCGCTGCGTCTCCGAGGTCATCGATCGGCAGGAGGCGACGAGCGGTCGGATCCTCATGATCTCCGACGGCTTCGCCAACGGCGGCATCACCGACCCGGCCGAGCTGCTCCACCACGCGCGGGAGATCGCGCGGCGCGGAGTCATCACCTCGGCGCTGGGGATCGGGGATGGCTACTCCCCTCTCCAGCTCGATGCCCTCGCCGAGGGGGGCGGCGGACGGCTCCACGATGCCGCCACCCCGGAGGAGACCTACCGGCTCATCCTCGCCGAGCTCGGAGAGATGCGGGCGGTGGTCGCGAGCCAGCTCACCGTCCGGATCGAGGCGGAGGAAGCGCAGTTCGAGAGCGTGAACGACGCCCCCGTCGGACCGCAGCCCGGGAGCTTCTTCCTCGGGGAGCTGACCGAGTCGGAGACGCGCCCCCTGGCGTTGCACCTCCGATGGCCGGCGTCCCCCCCCGGTACCCGTCGATCGGTCCGGCTCTCACTCTCCTGGATCGCCCCCGGTGAGGAGTCCACGCGGACGGAGACCTTCACGCAGGAGCTGCCCGTGGTCTCCGCGGCGGAGTTGGACGCGATCGCCCCCGACCTCGAGGTGCGGGCGCGGATCGCCGACCTGAAGGAGGCGGCGGTCGCCTACCAGAGCATGCGCGACAACGAGAACCGCGACTACGCGATGGCGCAGGAGCGCTACCGGGCCGCGCAGGCCCAGCACTCCGAGCTGCTGCAGTCCCTCCCGGATGCCGAGGAGCGCCGGAAGCGGTTCGCGCGCGAGCGGGAGCGGGTCTCCCGCGCGTGGCATGGTCGCTCCAAGCTCGATGCCTATGTGCAGTCGAAGAAGAGCATGAAGGGGGAGTGGATGTTCGAGGAGCGAGAGCGCGCGCGCCGCGAGCGTGAAGACCGGGGGAGCGGACTCGGAAGCTGACCCCTCTCCCGCCCGATCGACTGCGAGCCCCCCAGTGGCCCGCCCCGGCGAACGCCGGGGCGGGCTTCTCCTTCAGATCCCCCCGATGGAGGACACCATGGCGATCGAGACCTGCTACCTCGGCCTCCACGGCGCCGAAGCCCTTCGGCGCCGGCTCCCCGCTCTGGTTCACCGTCTCGCCTTTCTCCCCGGTCATGTCCATGTGACCCGCGACCTCCTTCGCCAGGTCGATCCCTGCTGGGTGATGACCCCGCTCTGTCATCACTTCCTGGGCCATCACCACGATGAGGCGCACGCGCAGCAGATCCGGGAGGCGCTCGTCGTCGCCGCCAGCGGGATGCCCTGGGCTCGCTCCGTCCGGATCGTCAGCTCCCACGCCATCGATCCCCACGAGCTCCTCGCGAGCGCCGGTCGCGAGGTGCGGAGGGCGGCCTTCGGGGGGGAGGGCGGACCCGGCGATCCGCAGCGGGCGAATCGAATCGCCGACGAGTGGACCGCTCGGCTGGAGCGCGCGACCCGCGCCTCGACCCGGGGGGGCCTCTCCATCGTCTCCCTCCCCGCCGAAGCGGAGGGAGAGGGGCGCACCGCGGTGATGTTCCGCGATCAGCTCCCGCGCGCCGGCTTGCAGGGGATGGAGCTGCAGCTGGCCGTGGAGGCGCTGCGGCTCACTCCGGAGGCCGCGCTCGCCCGCCTGGGGGAGGGGGGAGAGCCCTCTCCCTTTCCCTCGGGCGGGGCCTAGGGAGCCCCTCGATCTCTGCGGGCCAGAACGGCGGAGATCAGCTTCGCGGCGAGCTTCGCCGCGGTGAACTCGCTGACCTGCTGTCCGGGGAGGGGGGCGAGCTCGACGATGTCGGCCGCGACGATCCGGCGCCGGGCGGCGAGCTCTCGGACGAAGCGGAGGACGGTGCGGTAGGCGAGCCCACCGGGCTCCGGGGTGCCCGTGCCCGGCATGACGGCGGGGTCGAGTCCGTCGACATCGATCGTGAGGTAGATGGTCTCGGGGAGTCGCTCGATCGCCTCGATCATCCACGCGTCCCCGTCGAGGCCGTCGAGCGCGTGGGCCCACCGGACATCGATCTCCGGGTGGTCCGTCAGGAAGTCCCGCTCCTCCGCGGCGAGGCTGCGGGCGCCGACCCAGAGGACCGGCGGGCCGAACTCCTCGACGATGCGACGCAGGACGCAGGCGTGGCTCCAGGGAGAGCCCTCATAGCGATCGCGCAGGTCGAGGTGGGCGTCCACCCCGACGATGCCGAGACCGGGATGCCGCGCGGCGGCGGCCCGGAAGGGCGCGGTGGAGATCGCGTGCTCCCCCCCGAGGGTGAGGAGGAACGCGCCGCGCTCGATGGGGGGGCGCGCCGCCGCCTCGATCCGCTCGATCGCGGCTCGTCGCGCCGCGTCGTCCCCGCCGGGAGTCAGAGAGAGGGCGGGAAGAGTCGCGACCTCGCCGCGGGACCAGTAGGGGGTCCCCGTCTCCTCCTCCACGAACTCCAGCTCCCCGGAGGCGCGGAGGAGGGCGGCGGGCCCTTGGGCCGTGCCTCCACCGTAGCTCACCGTCGCCTCGAGGGGCGCGGGGAGGACGACGGCGGGAGCGGTCTCGGGGTCGCCTCCGCCGCCCTCGTCACCGCCGAAGATGGCCCGGGGGTCGAGCTCGCTCATGGTGCACCCTTCCCGGGGGGTCGCCCCCCGTGAGCGGGACTCTACGCCCTCCGCCCCGCGCGGACGACCCCCTCCGATCCCGTTTCCCCTCGGTTGTCGGCAATGACTGGCGCTGCCGCCTTCGCTCGCGTCAACTTCCCGCCCGCAGGAGGGAGACCCGTTGGATCGGATCGAGGTCGAGACCTATCGACGGCACCGCTTCGCCGCCCTCTTCGAGGGGGTGTTCGGCGTCATCATCTGGTCGACCCCCGAGATCACCCGCAAGGCTCTCGATGCCCCGATCCTCCTCATCACCCTCATCGTGATGGCCCCGGCGGTCACCCAGACCCTCGCGATCTTCGTGGCGGGGCGGATCGCCGCCAGCCGCCCCCGCCGCCTGATCCGCACCGCCGCGATCCTGGGGCGCACGCCGCTCATCCTGCTCGCCTTCTTCTCCCGGGATCCCTGGCTGATCCTCATCCTCATCACGATCCAGGCGCTCGCCTCCGTCACCATCGTCTCCGCCTGGAACTCCGTCCTCCGGACGAACTACACCGCCCCGAACCGCGGCACCCTCTTCGGCCGGGCCTCCCGCTTCCAGAGCATCGCCGCCGCGACGGCGGTGATCGGCACGGGGATCTGGGCGCGGCACGACGGCGAGGCCTACCGCTGGTTCATCCCGCTGGCCGCGATCCTCGGAGTGATCGGCTGCTCGATCTTCTCCTCCACCCCGCTGCGCTCCCACGAGAAGGCGGCTCCCTCGGCGGTGCGACTGAGCTCGTTCGGCCTGCTCCTCGATGTCCTCGTGAAGGACGCGCGCTTCCGTCGCTACGAGATCGGCTTCTTCCTCTACGGGCTGGGCTTCATGGCCCTCGCCACCGCGAAGCCCCTGATCTCCGTCGACACCCTCGACCTCGAGTGGGATGTGCTCCTCGGGGCGAAGGCGATCCCGTCGATCTGCGGGGTCTTCCTCGCGCCCCTCTTCGGCCGCTGGATGGACCGGATCGGTCCTCCCCGCCTCGGCGCGCTCTCCTTCGCGTGCCTCGTCCTCTACGCCGGCGCCCTCGCCCTCGCGCGGGGGCCGGTCGGCTACTGCGTGGCGGAGGGGGTGTTCGGGACCGCGATGACCGGGGTGTTGCTCATCTGGAACATGGGCCCGGTCGCGTTCGCGCCGGGGGGGCGCGCGATGCACTACATGTCGGTCCATGTCGCCCTCGTCGGGGTGCGGGGGCTCATCGGGCACCCCATCGGCGGTGTCATCGCGGCGGTGGCGGATCCGCGCTGGGTCCTCGTCTTCTCCTCCATCGCGTGGCTCGCGGGCTCCCTCGTCATGGCCTCCCTGGGGAGAAGAATGCGCGAGGACGCGAAGAATCAGGGGCCGAAGGGGACCTCCTCGTGGGCGACATGATAGAGTGACGGGCGCGGCGGGGTGGAACCCCGCGCCCCCGGCCCCTCTCCCTGCGAAGGAACGAACCCGTGGCGAGCCCCTCTCGACGAAGAAAGCAGCGACGCGCCCGCACCGAGGAGAGCCTCGAGTCCGCGCTCATCTCCCTCGATCGGTCGCGCGGGCCCCTCTTCGAGGAGATGGCCCGCCTCGCCGAGAGCAAGCGGGGGACGCGCTCCGCGAATCCCCACCTCGCCTGCACACGCAAGTTCAACCGGATGCGGATCACCGACCTCGAGGCGGTCGACATCGCCCGCGCCTTCGCCGAGAAGCCTCACCTCCGCGGCAAGCTCTCCCAGGTCTACGAGCGGATCGCGAAGGAGCTCCCGCATCTCCGGGATGACGAGGAGCCCCAGGCCTTCGACTGTCCCCTCCTCGAGGGCACCCAGTGCATGGTCCACCATGTCGCGAAGCCGATCGCCTGCCTCGCCTGGAACCGGGGGCGGGAGTACAGCGGCGAGGGCTGGCACAGCTTCTCCCGCCGCGATCGCCTGAACCGCAGCCTCTTCGGCGAGGAGTGGCAGCTCAAGGCGATCCCCCTCCAGCTCGCGCGCTTCCTCGAGGGGCAGGACCGCCTCGCCGAGGGGCCCTGCGGCTCGACCCTGCGGAAGAAGGCGATGCAGCGCGGCGAGCTGCGTCGCTCCCGCGAGAAGGAGGTCGCCGACCGCGAGGCGCGGGAGGCGGAGCGCCATCAGCGGCGCGGGCGCCGCGGCGCTGCCCGGCACGATCGGATCCGGCAGCGGGCGGACGAGAAGCGTGGCCGCCGCGGTCGGTCCGGCCGCCCGGAGGGCGAGGGCGAGGCGGGCGCCACCCGTCCCCCCCGCAAGCCGCGTCGCCCCGGCTCTCCGGGCGCGGGCGACCGCCGCCACTCGGGGCGCCGCGCCGTCGGCGGTCGTCGCCGCCCGGGGGAGGAGGAGCTCGAGCTCTTCGTCGATGAGACGCGCGCGCGCCGTCGGCGGGGTGGCCCCCGCCGGGGTGCGGGCGGCGATCGTCGGACTCGCTCGTGACCGTTCGCTACCGCAACCTCTCCCTCCCCTTCGACCTCGACGAGTCGCGGCTCCCCGGTCGCCTCGCCCGCAAGCTCCGCATCTCCCGGGATCGGATCCGCGAAGTGATCGTCGAGCGGAGGTCCCTTGACAGCCGCCGGGGGCGTCCACCCCGGTTCGTCTACGTCCTCAGGGTGGAGCTCGACCCCGAGGTGGAGGGGGCGCTCCTCTCCCGCGCTCGAAGCCCGGTCGAGCCCGCCCCTCCGCCGGAGTCGCTCGCTCCCCTCCCGCTCCCGACCCCGCCGTCGCGTCGCCCGGTCGTCGTCGGCAGCGGCCCCGCCGGGCTGTTCGCGGCATGGCGCCTCACCCTCGCGGGCGCGCCTCCGATCGTGGTCGAGCGGGGACCGGCGGTGAAGGAGCGCTCTCTCCGCTGGGCGGACTTCCTCCGGGGGGGCGCCTTCGACCGTGAGGCGAACCTCCTCTTCGGCGAGGGAGGCGCGGGGACCTACTCCGATGGGAAGCTCTACACCCGCGTCGCGGACCCCCGCGGCCGGGAGGTGATCGAGGTCCTCGTCGAGGAGGGCGGGGCCCCCGCCGAGATCCTCACCGATGCCCGACCTCACATCGGCTCGAACCGGCTGCCCGCCGTGCAGCGTCGCCTGCGTGACCGTCTGATCGAGAGAGGGGCGGAGTTCCGCTTCGAGACCCTCGCCTCCGGCCTCGTCCTCGAGGGGAAGGACCACGATCGTCGGCTCGCGGGGGTGGAGCTCACCCACCTCCCCACGGGAGAGCGGAGCACGCTCGCGACCGACGCGCTCTTCCTGGCCCCGGGCCACAGCGCCCGCGACACCTACTCCTGGCTCCTCGCGGCCGGGGTCCCGATGGAGCGGAAGCCCTTCCAGATCGGCGTGCGGATCGAGCATCCCCAGGAGTGGATCAACGAGCTCCAGTACGGAGCCTCGGCGGGGCATCCGGCGCTGCCGCCGGCGGAGTACCACTGGGTCAGCGACGGGAACGGCGTCGATGTCTTCAGCTTCTGCATGTGCCCGGGCGGGGAGATCCTCCCCGCCACGGAGCAGGAGGGTCTGATCTGCACCAACGGCGCCTCGCGGCACAAGCGGACGAGCCCCTGGGCGAACTCGGGGATCGTCATCACCGTCCCGCCGGAGCGCTTCGGTCCCGGAGCGGACCCGGCGGCGGGGATCGCCCTGCAGATGGACATCGAGCGTCGGGCGGCCGCGGCGGCGGGGGGACCCTTCGGGACGCCGGCGCTGCGCATCGCGGACTGGCTCGATGGACGGGTCTCGCGGGATCTCCCCGAGACCAGCTATCCGCTCCCGCTGACCCCGGTCGACTTCCGGGAGTTCCTCCCCGAGGTGATCCACGACCCGATCCGAGCCGGGCTCGGCCGGCTCGCGGAGCGGCTCCCCGGCTTCGATCGCCCGGAGGGGCTCGTCGTCGGGCCCGAGTCGCGCTCATCCAGCCCGGTCCGCATCCTGCGCGATCGCGAGAGCTTCCAGTCCCCGGCGATCCGCGGGCTCCATCCCCTCGGGGAGGGCGCCGGCTACGCGGGGGGGATCCTCTCCGCCGCGATCGACGGCATGCGGGCGGCGGAGGCGTGGCTCACCGCCGTGCGCGTCTGAGGTTCGGGTCCTTCGCGTCCGGTGCGCCTCCTTCCTCGAACCTCCTTGCGCCCGGTGAGCACCTCCCCGATGGTGACGACGGTCCCCAGCACCCCTCGACGGAACGGAAGCCCCGTGAGCGACCCCGATGATGCGCGTCCCTGGCAGAACCCCTTCGATCCCGATGAGGTGGTCGGCCCCGCCGGCGACTCTCCGGAGGGGCCGTCCGAGCTCCCCGATCTCGGGGATCGGATGGCGCGGCACGCCGAGGATGCGGTGGAGCACGCGCGCACCACCTTCGGGGTCGAGCTCGATGGAACCCGGGACTCGATCGAGCTCCTCGAGATGATCGGATACACGATCCATCGCCTCCTCGCGGAGGAGGGGGAACAGCTCAGCGACCCGGAGTTCGACACTCTCTGCACGATCTACGGCGGCTACCTCGGGGAGATGATCCGAAAGACACTCGGAGGCGATTGGGAGTACGATCTCCTCGCCCAGCCGGGGTCCGCGCTGATCTCGCTGCGCCTCGAGCAGGGCCGGGTCTTTCCACCGATGAAGTGGGCCCGCCGAATCGAGAAGGGGAACGACGAGGACCTGAGGGTCTTCTTCGAGAAGATCGCGAACGCCGGGAAGCCTCCGCGCTCGGAGTGAGTCCCGCCACGCCGCCGGAGAGGGAGCAATGAAGCGCCGCACGTTCATTCGGGAGGGGGTCCGCCGTGTCGGGGGCCTGGGAGTCGGGAGCCTCGCGGCCGGGAGCCTCATCGCCGGCTGCAGCCCGACCGAGTCCGGCTCCTCCGCCGCCATCGTCAGCCAGCCCACGATCCGCTGGCGCCTCGTCAGCAGCTTCCCCCGCTCCCTCGACACGCTCTTCGGTGCGGCGCCCGACCTCGCCGAGCGGGTCGAGGCCCTGACCGACGGTCGCTTCCAGATCCGCGCCTATCCCTCCGGCGAGATCGTCCCCGCGCTCGAGGTCCTCGATGCGGTCGGAGGGGGCATGGCCGAGATCGGCCACTCCTGCGGCTACTACTACAAGGGGAAGGACCCGGCGCTCTGCTTCGACGCCGCGGTCCCCTTCGGGCTGACCGCCCGCCAGCACTCCGCCTGGCTCCTCGAGGCGGGAGGGCTCGAGCTGATGCGGGAGATCTACGCCGGCTTCGGCGTCCACAACCTCCCGGGAGGGAACACCGGCGTCCAGATGGGCGGTTGGTTTCGGGAGCCGGTGAAGTCGCTCGCCGATCTCAAGGGTCTGAAGATGCGCATCCCCGGGCTCGGCGGCGAGGTCATGGACTCCCTCGGGGTGACCGTGCAGGTGATCGCCGGCGCCGACATCTACCCGTCCCTCGAGCGAGGGACGATCGACGCGACCGAGTGGGTCGGCCCCTACGACGACCGGAAGCTCGGGTTCCATCGCATCGTGAAGAACTACCACTACCCGGGGTGGTGGGAGCCGGGCCCGGCGCTGAGCTTCTACGTCAACCGCGACAAGTGGAACGCCCTCCCGAAGGGCTATCAGGCGGCGCTCGAGGCCGCCTCCCGCGCTTCCGCGCTCCGCATGGTCTCGATCTACGATGCGAAGAACCCGGTCGCGCTCAAGGAGCTCGTGGCGGAGGGGACGCGGCTCGTCCCCTTCCCGGAGGATGTGATGGCGGCGGCGTCGAAGGCTTCCGCCGAGCTGCTCGGCGACTACGCGAGCTCATCCCCGGGCTTCGGCAAGGTGCTCGCTCACTGGCAGGCGTTCCGCGAGGACTCGAATGCCTGGTTCGCGAGCGCGGAGCGGGAGTACCTCAACTTCGCCCTTCCCCGCTGACTCGCGGGGCGGGAGGCGCGGAAGCTCCGCGTCGCGGACGCGCGGATCAGATGACCCGGTCGTTCCCTCCGTCGATGGGGATCTGCGCCCCCGTCGTGGCGGCGAACGCGGGGCCGGCGAGGGTGCTGATCAGCCGGGCGATGTCGGCGGAGCGGATCTCCCGCCGCAGCAGGTTCTTCTTCCGGTACTCGGCGACCGTGAGCCCGTAGCGCTCCGCGCTGCGCTGCAGCGCCTCCTCGGTCCAGATCCCTGTGTCGAAGACGGCATCCGGGTGGATGGTGTTCACTCGGACCCCGTGGGGGGCGAGCTCCAGCGCCGCGACCCTCGCGAGCTGGGTCACCCCCGCCTTGCTGACCGAGTACGCCGCGGCCCCCGGTCCCGGCGCGGAGAAGTTCCTCGAGCCGACGACGATGATCGACGGGTCGATGCCGAGCTTCAGGTAGGGGATCGAGAACCGCAGGAGCCGCTGGGTCGCGGTCAGGTTGACCGCGATGTGCCGGTCCCAGCTCTCGCCGAGCTCCTCGATCGGCTCCCCGGTCCGGAAGATCCCCGCGTTGGCGACGACGAGGTCGATTCCCCCGTAGGCATCCACGACCGCCTCGATGGCGCCGCGCAGGGCCGCGTCGTCGGTGAGGTCGCAGACCACGCCGCGGGTTCCCGGTGCGGCGAGGGCCTCGGACACCGAGGGATCGATGTCCAGCCCGACCACCACGGCGCCATCCGCGTGCAGCCGCTCGACCGTGGCGCGCCCGATGCCCCCCGCCGCGCCGGTCACGACGGCGACCTTGTCGCGGTGGGGTCGGAGGGGATCCTCGGCCTCCGGCGCGTGGAGGCGACGACGCGCCGCGGCCACCGTCAGGAGGGGATCGACGGACCCGGCGGAGGCGGAGTCCGCGAGGGCCGCCTTCGCCCGGCCCGCGAGGGCGAGCACTCTCTCGAGCTGCGCTTGGGGATCGCTCATGCTGCTCCCGGGATTCGTCGGCGCGGATCGAGCCCCGGCCCTGTAGTTGCGACTCAGGACTGGCGACTCAGGACTCGTGCCGGATCGTGTTGTAGAGGTCCAGCGCCTCCGTCGGTCGGGCGCCGTCGTGCACCACGGACTTCACCGCCTGCATCATCGCGAGCGGGCACTCCGACTGGAAGACGTTGCGTCCCATGTCGACCCCGGCGGCACCGCACTGGATCGCGTTGTGGCAGAGCTCGAGCGCCTCCAGCTCGGGGAGCTTCTTCCCCCCCGCGATGACCACGGGCACCGGGCAGCAGGCGACCACCTGCTCGAAGCCCTCGGTGTAGTAGGTCTTCACGATGCTCGCGCCGTTCTCGGCGCAGACCCGCGAGGCCATGCCGAAGTAGCGGGCGTCCCGGGTCATCTGCTTCCCCACCGCGGTGACCCCCATCACGGGGATTCCGTACTTCATGCCGATGTCGACGAGGCGGCTGAGGTTGGCGATGGTCGAGGCCTCGGTGGTCTCCTCGCCGACCGAGAGCATCACCGCCATGGCGGCGGCGTTCATGCGGACCGCCTCCTGCTCCGCGATGAGGACGTTGTGGTTCATCTCGGTCAGGATCGTGGTCCCGGTGTCGGTGCGCAGGCAGATCGGCTTGTCGTTCTCGGCGGGGATGCAGGTGCGGATCATCCCGCGGGTGCCCATGAGGCAGTCCGCGTGCTCCGCGAGGGGGGCGATGTTGAGATCGATCCGCTCCAGGCCGGAGGTCGGACCCATCAGGAAGCCGTGGTCGAAGGCGAGCATCACGGTGCGCCCGGAGGTCCGATTGAAGATTCGCGCCATGCGGTTCTTCAGTCCCCAGTCCGCTCCGTCCATTCCCTTGAGGAAGAACCCTCGGCTGGTGGCGGGGGTGTCGAGGCCGAAGCTCCGGCCTTCGCGAATGTCGTCGGTGTCTGCCATCTCTGCCCTCGTCGTCTCTGGGGGTGGGGGGGATCGGGAGCCGCTTCAGCCCTCGATCAGCTCGATCAGGGCCCGCACGCAGACCTCGACGAAGGCGTCATCCTCGGCGCCGTGGTCGAGCTCCAGCATGCGCACCGGCGCGGGCATCGTCTCCCGCAGGCACTCGAAGAACGCTGCATCGCTCTCGCCCTCCCGGAGCACGCCCCCGGGGATCGAGTAGCGGCTGACCCCCTGCAGGGGGAGCGCGAAGACGGTCTTCTCCCGGGCGGTCTCGAGCCGCTTCGTGATCTCTCGGGCGACCTTCACGAACTCCTCGGAGCGCAGGCGAGGAACGAAGACATAGGGGCTGTGGAAGACCTGGATGTGCTCGGAGTACTCCTCGGGCACATGGTTCTCCTCGTGGACCAGGATCCCGAGGTGCTCGGTGCCGCCCGGGCAGACCACCTGGGGGAGACCGAGCTCGCCGGCGACGGTGAGGCGGTCCTCGTCCGCGGCGCGGAGGGCGTCGTAGCACCAGTCGGCGATGTCCCCGAGGGCGTAGTCGAAGATCCCCGCGAGGAGCCCCTCCCGCGCCATCTGCTCCATCGCGCGTCCGCCCGCGCCGATGGCGTGGAAGGTGATGACCTCGTAGCCCGCCTCGTGGAAGAGGTCGATGGCGTGCATCGCGCCCTTGGTGAGGACGCCGAGGTTCGTCATCCCGATCAGGCCCTTGCAGCCGGCCTCCGGCTCGATCCTGCGCTCGTGGGTGAGGGCCATTCCGTAGGCCGCTCCCGCGGCGTTCGCGAGGATCTTCCGGGAGAACGGATTCAGTCCGAGGATGTCGCTGACGGAGAACATCATGGTGATGTCCTTGATGTCGACGAACGGCGAGGTGTCCCCGGAGGCGGCGGTCGAGAGGATGACCTTCGGGACTCCGTAGGGGAGGGTCTGCATGATCTGGGAGCAGCTCGATGTCCCCTGGGTCCCCCCCATGCTCAGGACGGCGTGGACCTCTCCGGCGGTGATCCGGCCGAGGAGGAGCTGGCTCGCGCCGCGGACGATCGATGGGTTGAACCCGGCTCGCGTCGGCTCCGCCATGAGGGCGTCGAAGTCGCCGCCGCCGGCCGCGACGACCTCCCGGCGGTCGATGTCGACCGGGACCGTCGGCTCGTCCATCACGCCGATGTCGATCAGGAGCGCGCTCCCGCCGAGAGCCTCGATCTCCTCGCGGAGGAACCGGGCCTCGTCCCCCTTGGTGTCCATGGTCGCGACGACGGCGATGCAGGGCTTCATGTTCATGCCTCGCTCCTCGCAGAGAACCGGAGTGCGGCGAACTCGGCCGCCGCGGCGGAGACGGCCCGCTCGATCGGCAGCCGCTCCGTGGAGGAGCCGGTCCAGAAGCCGTGCCCCGAGGTGTGATCGAGCATGTACTGCGCGTCGGAGGGGTTCTCCATCGCCGCGCCGTGGGCGACGAGAATGACATCGGGGTGGACCTCCCGGCACTTCCGGTAGGCGAGCTCCGTCATCTCCGCGGTCTCCTCGATCGTCGTGCCGTTGTCGTAGCCCTTCTTCCCGCCCCGGGTGGTGCCGGCGTGGTAGCAGAAGATGTGCGGGCGGGCCTCCCGGCAGATCTCGATCGAGTCCTCCAGGGTGAAGCCGAGCCCGATGGAGACCATGTCCATCTCCTCCCGGGCGAGCTTCAGCATCTCGATCTCGTTCTGGAGGGTGATCCCCGCGCTCGTCATCACGCGGTAGATCTCCGAGTCGTGATCGACGTAGCTGATCGAGGGGCCGATGTTCGACACGGAGTTGACGCCCATGCGCTTGCAGTCGTCGAGGACCATGCGCATGTCCTTGAGGGGATCGTTGGCGTTGAGGCAGGCGCAGACGAAGGCCCGTCCCTGGAGGGCCGGCATGATGTCCTCGCGGGTGTAGTCCATCGTCTGTCGATTGGAATCGAGGATCGGCCACATCATCGACATGGTCCCCATGCCGTTCGCCCGCAGGCGCGCTCCGGAGAAGGTGTTGATGCAGTCGGTCCCCGCCTCCTCGAGGAGCTTGGCCACGAGGCCGCTGCCCGCGCTCGCGATCATGATCGGGCGGCGGGCGCGGACCTTCTCGTGCAGCTTCCCGAGGATCTGTTCGGTGCTCAATCTCCTGGTGATCACGGGCGAAGTCCTTGCCTTGGGCTCGGGGGTCGGAAAAGCTCGCTCTCCGCCTCGCGGGGCCGGGAGGAGGGTCGGGTCTCCGAGTCTCGGCGCAAGCTCCCGGGAGATCAAGCGTCCAGTGGACCCCCTCCCGCCGCGGGGGCTCGCGCCTTCCTCCGCGGTGATCCGCTGCCACTCCCCGTGATCCGGGAAGGACCCGCCATGCTGCTCCTCCGCGTGCTCCCGATCCTTCTCCTCGCCGCTCTCACCTGCGGTTGTCGGGGCGGCGCCTCCCAGCTCGTCGCGTCCTCCCCCTCCCGGGACCTCCCTCTCGAGTTCGGCCCGACCTCCGAGGTGTGGGGAGCCGCGGGGGGGCTCCGGTTCTACGAGCATCGGGACGCCGACTTCCGCCTCGCCGCGGAGCGCGAGGACTGGGACCGGGTCGAGCGCGTGGAGCTGGGCTTCGCCTCCCGGGAGCCTCTGCAGGGGCGGGTCGAGGCCCTGATCGGAGGGCACATCTTCTCGGAGGAGCGGGACTGGACCGACGGCCCCCGTCGGATCCTCTTCGACACCGTCGGCTTCGGGGTCGACCTCGGCGCGATGATCTACCCGTTCGAGGGGGCGGGGGACCGCGCGCTGAACATCGGGCTCGGGCCCTGGGTGCGGGGCGCCGTCGGCTGGTGCGACGGCGATTTCGTCGACCTGGAGGCGTCGCTCCCGGGCGGGGGGGTCGGGTCGACGAGCGGCGACCTCGCCGATCTGCGCTTCGACCTCGGAGTGGGGCTCGATCTCCGCGCGGTCATCGCCCGCTCGATGGTCATCGGGGTGGGCGGCGGCTGGAACAGCTGGCGCGCGACGAGCGGTGCCGCCGGGACGACGAAGGACGGCGGGGGTGTCATCGTCGTCGAGGATGACGACTTCCGCCTCTCCGGGTCGGAGACCTTCCTGCGCTTCACCCTCGAGTTCTACTGGTGAGCCCGACCTACCGCCCGTCGATCGGCCAGGTGACGAGCTCCGGCCAGATGATCACGGCGATGAGGGCCAGCGCCTGAACCCCGATGAACGGGATCACCCCCCTGTAGATGTCCGTGGTCCGGACCTCCGGAGGCGCGACCCCCTTCAGGTAGAAGAGGGAGAAGCCGAACGGCGGGGTGAGGAACGAGGTCTGGAGATTCAAGGCGACCATCACCCCGAACCACACGGGGGAGACGCCGAACTCGTTCACGAAGACCGGGGCGAGCAGCGGCACGACGATGAAGCTGATCTCGAAGAAGTCGATGAAGAAACCGAGCACGAGGATCAGCAGGTTCGCCAAGATCAGGGCGCCGATGTAGCCGCCGGGGAGGCTCGTCAGGAGTCGCGTGATCATCTCGTCCCCGTAGAAGCCGCGGAAGACCAGCGCGAAGAGGGTCGAGCCGACGAGCAGGAACATGACCATGGAGGTGAGCCGCGTCGTCTCCTCCAGCGACTCCCGGAGGACCCTCCAGGAGAAGTGCCCCGAGAGTCGGCTGAGCACGATCGCTCCGAAGGCGCCGAGGGCCCCCGCCTCGGTGGGGGTCGCGACCCCGGCGAAGATGCTGCCGAGGACGACGAGGATCAGCGACAGGGGCGGGAGGAGCACGAGCAGGACGCGTCGGGCGAGCTGGCCCCGGGTGAGGGTCCGCTCCTCGGGGGGGAGGGCGGGAGCGGACTCGGGGCGCAGGATCGCGACCACGGCCACATAGAGGAAGAAGAAGCCGGCGAGGAGCGCCCCCGGCGTGAGGGCCCCGAGGAAGAGATCGCCCACCGAGATGCCGATCTGGTCGGCGAGGACGACGAGCACCACGCTCGGCGGGATGATCTGGCCGAGGGTGCCGCTCGCCGCGATCACGCCGGAGGCGAACGCCGGCGGATAGCCGTACCGGAGCATCACGGGGAGGGAGATCATCCCCATCGCGACGACCGAGGCCCCGACGACCCCGGTGGCCGCGGCGAGGAGCGCCCCCACGAAGACCACGGCGAAGGCCACCCCGCCCCGGAGCGGCCCGAAGAGCTGACCGATCGTCTTGAGGAGATCCTCCGCCATGCGGGACTTTTCCAGCATCGTCCCCATCAGAATGAAGGTCGGGACGGCCAGGAGGATCTGGTTCTCCATGATGCCGAGGGTCCGCAGGATCATCCCCTCGCCGATGAACTGCAGGGAAAAGAAGCCCTGCTCGACCCCGATGAGACCGAAGATCAGGCTCACGCCTCCGAGCACGAAGGCCACGGGGTAGCCGGAGAAGACCCCGAGGAACACCGCGAGGAAGAGGAGCCCGGAGAGGGAGTCACCGCTCATCGCGCCTCCTCCTCAGGCGCGATCGGCCGTACCCCTTCCGCGATCGCCTGCAGGAGGAGCAGGAGGAACCCGAGGGGGATCAGGGGCTTGAGGAGGTAGCGGGGGAGACCCCCCGGATCGGGGCTCTGCTCCCGCTGGCGGATCGACTCGAGCATGGGATCCAGCGAGAAGCTCAGGACGAAGACGCAGAACGGGATGAGGAGGAGCCAGGTCCCGAGGCGTTGGATCCGATGGCGGGTCGAGGGGGACAGCCGCTGGGAGAAGGCGTCGACCTGGACATGCCCGCCATCCTTCAAGGTGCTCGAGGCTCCGAGGAGGAAGAGTGCGCTGAAGCAGTACCACTGCAGCTCGATGTAGAGGTTCGAGGAGAGGTCCACTCCGAGCTGTCGCCCCATCTTCCGGGTGACGACGTTGTAGACCCCCACGAGAACGAGCACGAAGAGGAGCCAGGGGACCCCGCGCCCCACGGCTCCGATGAGGCGGTCGACCCGGGGGACATACCAGCTCGCCATGCACCTCAACCAGGTGGCGAGGACCTGCGGGAGGGCCCTCAGCCAGCGGAGGATCCTGCGCAGTCTCCGCCGCTCCCGCTTCTCGGACTCGCGATCTCTCTCTGGTTTCACCCTCGGGCCTCCTCGTCGCAGGATGGCGGGGAGGGGGCGCTCCGTCGAGTCCACTCGACGGTCTCGGGAGGAGATCCGGGGAGAGAACTCCCGGGAACGGATCGGTCCCTTCGCGGTCGCTCGCTACAATCGCCGCCCGATGGAGGACAGGAGATGCCGGAGGGCGCCGGAGATGGATACCGACTGATCGAGTCGGGAGCGGGTCGCAAGCTCGAGTCGTTCGGGGGCGTGGTCGTCGATCGTCCCTGCGCGGCGGCGGTCTGGCCGCAGCGCGACCCCGCCGCCTACTCCCGCGCGGCGGCGCGCTTCGATCGGGATGCCTCCGGTCGGGGGCGCTGGCATGTTCGGGAGCCCCTTCCCGGAGACTGGACGATGGCGTTGGCGGGGACCACCTGGGGCCTGCGGGCGAACGACTTCGGTCATGTGGGCATCTTCCCGGAGCAGAAGGCGAACTGGCGCTGGATCCGCGCGGAGGCGGAGCGCGTCGTCGCTCGGGGCGCCGCGCCGGAGGTGCTGAACCTCTTCGGCTACACCGGAGGGAGCACCCTCGCCGCCGCTCGCGGCGGGGCGAAGGTCTGCCATGTCGATGCATCGAAGACGAGCACCCGGATCGCGAGAGAGAACGCCGAGCGCTCCGGTCTCGCCGAGGCCCCGATCCGCTGGATCGTCGAGGATGCCGTCCTCTTCGTGGAGCGTGAGATCCGCCGGGGGCGGCGGTACCAGGGGGTCATCCTCGATCCTCCCAGCTACGGGCGCGGGCGTCGCGGCGAGGTCTGGCAGCTGGAGGAGCTCGTGATGGAGCTGCTCGACAAGTGCCGCGCGGTGATGGCGGATGCCCCCGAGTTCTTCCTGCTCACCGGCCACTCCCCCGGCTTCACTCCGACCGTCCTCGCGAACCTCGTCTCGGAGCTCTTCCCGGGTCCGGTGGAGTGCGGAGAGATGGTCATCCCATCCTCGGACGCCCGGCCGCTCCCCAGCGGCGCCTTCGCCCGCTGGTCCGCGGGGGGAGGGGCAGACCGTTGAGCGAGCCGATCTCCAGCCTGCAGAACCCCCGCGTGAAGGCGGCGGTGAAGCTCCGCGACCGGCGTGACCGCGATCGGGACCGGCGCTTCCGCATCGAGGGGTATCGCGAGGTCCTGCGGGCGGTCGGCTCCGGGCTCCCGCTGACCGAGCTCTTCTTCTCCCCCGATCACTTCCTCGGCGAGAACGAGCGGTCCCTCATCGAGCGGGCGGTGACGACCTGTGGGGCGGAGGCGGTCGAGGTGACCGCCCCGGTCTTCGAGAAGCTGAGCTACCGCGATCGCCCCGATGGTCTCCTCGCCACGGCTCCGATCCCCGATCGGGGGCTCGCCACCCTGGAGGAGCGGGCGCGACTCGGCGAGGCCCCCCTGCTGCTGGTGGTGCAGTCGATCGAGAAGCCGGGGAACCTCGGCACGATGCTCCGCACCGCGGATGCCGCGGGGATCGACGCGGTGATCGTCTGTGACCGCTGCACCGACCTCTGGAACCCGAACGTGGTCCGGGCGAGCGTCGGCACCCTCTTCACCGTCCCGGTGGCGGAGGGGGGGAGCGAGGAGGTGCGACGGTGGCTCGTGGACCGTGGGATCCGGATCGTGGCGACGACCCCGGACACCGAGACCCTCCACTGGGAGGCGGACCTCGCCGGGGCCACCGCCATCGTCGTCGGGAGCGAGCAGTACGGCCTCGACCTGGAGTGGCTCGATCAGGCGGATGAGCGGATCCGCATCCCGATGAAGGGGGACGCCGACTCCCTGAACGCGGCGATCTCCGCCGCCGTCGTCCTCTTCGAGGCCCTCCGCCAGCGAGCCCCCGCGGGCTAGCGCCGCCGCTGGAGGGCGCGCTCGATCCGGTCCCAGTCGAAGGCGGGTCCGGGGTCGATCTTCCCCGTGCTCCCGTGGTAGTGGCCGATGATCCCCGCGGTCGAGCCGATCCCCGCCCCCTCGTCGTCGATGACCGTGGAGTGGATCCCTCCCTCGGGGGTGCGGGGGACCGTGGGTGGAATCCCGGGGAGCACCTTGCAGAGGGTCTGGAGGAGCTTCTCCAGCGCGCGGTACTGCGCCTCGGTGAAGTCGGGTTGGTGCAGCGCCTGCTGGTGGATCGACCCTTGGATCAGCCCCGGTCGCCCCAGAGGGGGATCGAACCCGAGCGGGTACTTCCCCTCGATCCGCTCCGGTCGGATTCCGAGCCCTCCGGATCGCTCCCGGTACCAGTCGGAGAAGTCGCGGTCGAGGGTTCGAGCCCCGATATGGGCGATCTCGATCCCGATCGAGCGATCGTTGAGCTGGGCCGCGTGCCACGCCCGCTCCTTCACATCGAGGGTCTGGTAGATCGTCCCATCGAGGTCGAGGAGGAAGTGGGCGGAGAGCCCCCGGACATCGTGAAGCACCTCGAAGCAACGCTCGCTCGTCCCGCAGGCGTCGTAGTGGACGACCACGCGGTCGACGACCTGCGCGAGGTCCTCCCGCGACCAGCCCTGCTCGGCAACCCGGGCGGCGATGGCGGGGGGGAGGCCGCGACGGAAGCTCCCGTAGCGCGCGATCCGCTCCGGCTTCTCCCTCGGCCCCTCGATGTCCGGCTCGAAGTGCCGGTGGGGACGGTAGGCGTCATAGCCGCCGGGGTCGTTCCAGAGAACGACACGCGTGCCGGTGTGGATGAGCTCACCGCAGATGCTGATCTCATCTCCCGCGCGAGGGAGGAGGTCGCCGGGCCGAGGGGTCGTCCCGCAGGCGCTGCAGAGAAACAGGATGGGCGCGAGCGTCACGAGAGTCGCGCATGTCCAATACAACCCGAGGAGTGGGGTCGGAGATCGTAAATTCAAAGAATGCCCCAGGTCCGGTTCGATCAGGGATGCGTCTCGCAGAAGCAAGCCAAGCAGGGAAAACCACTTATGGTCGTGATTCTGCCGCCGTGTTGACAGCGCATGAAGGCTATACTATTTTCGTACCCTTCACCTGCGCATGACTGATGAGCGCGCAGGCTACTTCATGGCAAGCGAACCTGCCATTCGTTATTCATGTGACCGCGTTGGGGAACGCGGTCGAGCGCAGGTCCAGAGTCTCCCCCCTCGCTTCGGTCCACCGGAAAGGCCACGCGCGGGGAGCGGCTCAGGGCGCAGGACCGCAACACCGCCTTCTGGCGGAGGCGGGCACGACTTCTATTCCCGGCGATCGAGAGTGTGCGATCCGTCATCCGAGCAGGGTCTGCTCGGTGGATCGTCCGTCAGTGGGAAAGATTCGGGGAGTCGGAAGCCCTCCCGTGGAGGGCGGCCAGCGGAGGGACGCATCGATGGAATTCGGACTCGAGAACCTCGAGAAGCTCGATCTCAAGCAGCTGCGACAGCTCGTCGCTCTGAAGGAGAACAGCAAGGAGCTGACTCGCCTGGAGGGGCGTCGTCAGCGTCTGAAGCGTGAGCTCGAGACGACCGAGCATGAGATCCGGGAGTTCCTCGGGAAGTACCCCGAGGTGCGGGAGATCCTCGCCGCGAGCGGCTCGATCTCCGGCCGCCGCCTCACCCCCTCCGGCCGCCGCCCTCGCGGGTGGATCCAGGATCAGGTCCTCGAGGTCCTGCGTCGGTCCCGCCAGCCGCTGACTCCCGCCGAGATTCGCGATCACATCGCGGAGCAGCATCCGGAAGAGGCCACGAAGAACCTCTATCTGGCGATCTTCCAGCACCTCCGTCGCCACGACGAGTTCGAGAAGGACGACGAGGGCCGCTGGACAGTCGTCCGCTAGTCCGAAGGACCCGACCTCCCATCCCCTGGCTTCGGACCTCTTCCGAAGCGCTCCTCCCCCCGGATACCTTTCCACCCGTGCGAGCAACGAGCCCGGAGCGCCCTGCGCTTCCCGGTGACTCTGCTATGATCCTCACGCGCGCTCCCGGCGATGAGTGGGCGGTCCTCCCTCGTGGACGATCGCACCTCCGTCCTCGCGAAAGGAACCCCCGATGGAAGACCGTCTGGTCTCGAAGAGAACCATCCTCCAGATCCTCGTGCTCCTCGCCCTGGGGGTGGGGAGCGGCGCGATCTACAACGGCCTCCGGTCCGAGGGCGGCGTTGAGCTCGGTCGCCAGTACTTCAGCGCGAAGGTTCACCGCCTCGCCCCCGAGGCTCCGCGCTCCACGGGGGGGGGCGAATCTCCGGAAGCCGCCGTCGATCCCGCCGCCAGCTCCACGGATCCCGAGAGCACTGGTCCCGAGAGCGCGAGCCCGGAGAGCACGAATCCGAAGATCACCGATCCGGCCGTCTCCGAGCCGGGCCCGGCGGGTGGATCAGGGGCGGAGGCGCCGCCCGAGGACGGCCTCCAGCGGATGACGATCGCGGACTGCGAGAGCATGCTGCCCGAGCGAGGTGTCGCCGTCTTCGTGGATGCCCGGAAACGGGAGGACTACGACCGCGGGCACATCCCCGGTGCGCTGCATCTCTCCCACTACGACTCCTCGAACCTGATCGACGGGATCCGGGATCAGCTGGAGCAGGCGTTCTTCATCATCGTCTACTGCAATGGCGGGAACTGCGAGGACAGCATCAACCTCGCCTTCGACCTGATCTCGGTCTACGGCTTCCTCCACGAGAATGTGTATGTCTTCGAGGGAGGGATGGAGGAGTGGACCGCAGCCGGTCTGGCCGTGGAGGTGACGCCGTGAGCGACAGCGCGGGCGTGAGCCCTGACCCCACCAACCGCGGCGGCCTGCCCACCCTGCTGGTGAGGCTCTTCGTCGGCGGAACCCTCCTCTACCTCGGCTGGAAGAAGACCGGGGATCCCCACGCCTTCATGAAGGGGATCGAGCAGTACGGTGTCCTCCCCCTCGAGCCGCCTCAGCTCATCAACGGAGTCGCCGTCCTGCTGCCGTTCCTGGAGATCGCGATCGGCCTCTCCCTCATCGTCGGGCTGCTCCGACGCGGCGGGGCGACGATCAGCTTCTTCATGCTGCTCTTCTTCACCGTCCTCGTCGCCCGCCTCGGCTGGAACTACCACCTCGATCATCCGGAGATCTCGATCTGGGCGATCGAGCTCGACTGCGGATGCGGGAGCGGCGCCGAGAATGTCGTGAAGAAGCTCCTCCTGAATGTCGCCCTGATCGGGGGGTCGTTCTGGCTCATGGTCTCGCCGAGCCATCGATACGCGCTTCGGCCGCCCTGCGGCACCTGAGGCCCCCCCTCCTGATCGCCGGTCGGCGGTCACGACCCGGGGGGGAGGGGAGCGGGCTTCGCTCCATCCGGGCAAAAAAAAGTAGCTGACCGGTCCGGCGATCAGCTACTGGAAGAACGGGTTGTGAGAAGCGTGGAAGCAAGAGGCTGGAGGTCGGCTGGAGGTCCGACCCCCGGGTGCTTCCGAGGTAGGCAGTCTCGGTGATCGTGAGCAGGTCGGCGGGGGTGCCGCGTCGCTCGCGATACGGGTCCGATATCGCAACGCCGGGGCCAATCGCCGCAGACCTCTCGCGACTCTTTCGCAAGCCCGGGAGCAGTGGTGCTTTGCGCTCTCCGAAATTTTCTGGGCCTGCATCCTCCCCCTTGGACCTGCCGAACGATCCGAACACTCGTTCATTCCTTGAAGGAGTGCGCGCCCCTCGCCTTGGCCGTTGGGGGCCAGGGGGTTTCGGGGGTGGCCTCTTTCGGCCATGCTCTCCCCTGACCCTCCTGTCCGACCGGTCAGGGGCGGCAGGAGGAGAAGATCATGAGGACCCTGACACTCTTCACGCTCTGGATGCTGAGTCTCGGATGCAGCGGGACCGGAGCTCCGATTCCCGCGCCGGAGGAGGGGAGCCGACCTCCGATCGCGGCGGATGCCCCCCTGCGCATCAAGGTGCTCTCCTACAACATTCATCATGGCCGCGGCGCGGATGGGCGGATCGACCTGCCCCGAATCGCCGCCGTCATCGAGCGGAGCGGGGCGGACCTCGTCGCCCTGCAGGAAGTGGATCGAGGGACCGCCCGCTCGGGGTGGGTCGATCAGGCGGCCGTGCTCGCGGAGACGCTCGGCTACCAGTACGCGTTCGTCACGGCGATCGAGTACGACGGTGGCCAGTACGGCGAGGCGTTGCTCACCCGGGGGCCGACCCAGGCCCGTCGGGGGATTCCGCTGCGCAGGAGGCTCCCGGAGGAGGAGGATCGCGCCGCCATCGAGGTGGTCGCGGATCCCTGGGGCCGGGATTCGGTTCGGTTCATCGGAACCCATCTCTCCCACGAGTCCGGGACCACCCGCACCGAGCAGGTGGTCGCCCTGAAGACCTCCCTCGAGAGTGATCCGATCCCGGCGATCCTCGCCGGCGACTTCAACTTCGTTCAGGGCTCGACCGCGTATCTGCTGATGATCGAGGGGTGGCTCGACACCGCTCGTCGATTCGGCTCGGCCCGGGACACCTACCCGTCGGACCGCCCCGATCGGCGCATCGATTATGTCTTCGCCCGACCGAAGGAGCGCTGGCGGGTGCTCTCGGTCACGGTCCTGGATGAGCGGGTCGCGAGTGATCACCTCCCGCTCCTCGTCGAGCTCGAGCTGCTCCCGGTCGAGACCGGGGATCCCTGGGGGGCCCTGGATCGCAGCTGATCACCGCCTCCATCCGTCGAGCCGGAACTCGATCCGCCAGGTCGCGACTCCCGGCACGGGGCGGCCTCCACGGGTCGCCGGGGTGTATCGAAGGGTCTCCGCCGTCCTGCGCGCGGATGCGTCGAGTTCGGGACATCCGCTCGATCGCACGACGGTCACGCCGTTGACGGCGCCGTCCTCGCCGATCCTCAGAGACAGCTCGACCACCCCCTCGTGTCCGGCTCTGATGCAGCGCCGCGGATAGTCGGGCGTCCTGCGATTGCCCGCGGGGAGGGAGGGACCGCTCTCCGCGAGCTCCTCTCCCGTCTCCTCCTCGGGCGGGCTCTTCGCCCGGTTGACCTCGGGGAGGAGGGGCTCGACGGGCGCCTCCTCCGCGGTGTTCGCAGCGACCGGGACCGGCTCCGCCATCGCCTCCTGCCAGATCGCCGGCGTGACGAGCTCCTCGTCGCGGAGCGGCTCGACCGGTCCCGGACCCGGGCGAGCCCTGACCCGGGTGATGAGGATCGGCTCCGGCCGGGGCGCCGGGGTGATGGGGCGTGCATCGAGGCGGCGAAGCGACTCGGGGAGGGGAGCCTCGGCGAGGGGCGACGGATCCTGGGGGGAGGCGGTCGGGACGATCACCCGTCGCTCGGGGCGGGGGGGGCGGACCGTGGAGTGCTCCGCCAGCCGGAGGGTGATCGGCGGTCCCGGCTGGCGTGGCGCGCCCTCCTCCATTCTGGCTCCCGGCGCCGGTGCGGCGACGGCGAGGAGGAGCAGCACCAGCGCATGAACTCCGGTCGAGAGGAGGAGCCCTCGACCTCCCCCCTGCAGGGCCGACCCCGCCTCGGCGCCCCCGGCCCGCGCCTTCGGCGCCGCGAACCGGTCGGGCGCCTCTCCCGGCACCGCCGCTTCGGGAGGGGGGAGGGTGGGAGAGGGGAGGGGCGGACGGGGGTCGTCGACGCCACGGTCGGAGTGCTGCATGGGCTGCATGTTACCCTCCGAACGAGCGGGGGGACCCTCCGATTCCCCTGCGTCCCGGGATCCGCGGAGTTCCCCCGGAGGAACCGAAGCGGCTACCATGGCGCGGATCCTCTTCGGACGGGACCCGGATCGCTGGAGCCGGATCGCTGGAGCCGGATCGCTGGAGCCGAATCGCTGGAGATGGAGGAGTGATGGCACGGATCACCGTGAAGAACCCGATCGTCGAGATCGACGGCGACGAGATGACGCGGATCATCTGGCAGCGGATCCGCGAGGAGCTGATCCTCCCCTACCTCGATGTCGACCTGCACTACTATGACCTCGGGATCGAGTCTCGGGACCGCACCGATGACCAGATCACGATCGACGCGGCGAACGCCATCCGCGAGCACGGGGTCGGGGTGAAGTGCGCGACGATCACCCCGGACGAGGACCGGGTCGAGGAGTTCGGTCTCAAGAAGATGTGGCGCTCACCGAACGGCACGATCCGGAACATCCTCGGCGGGGTGATCTTCCGCGAGCCGATCATCATCTCGAACGTCCCCCGTCTCGTCCCCGGCTGGACGAAGCCGATCGTCATCGGCCGTCACGCCTTCGGGGACCAGTACCGCGCCACCGACTTCAAGGCCCCCGGCGCCGGTCGCATCACGCTGACCTATACGCCGGAGGATGGCTCCGAGCCGATGGAGATGCATGTCGTGGACATGCCCGAGGGCGGCGGGATCGGGATGGCGATGTACAACTTCAACGAGTCGATCCGCGACTTCGCCCGCGCCTCGATGAACTACGGCCTCCAGCGCGGCTACCCGGTCTACCTCTCCACGAAGAACACCATCATGAAGGCCTACGATGGTCAGTTCAAAGACCTGTTCCAGGAGGTCTTCGAGACCGAGTTCGCGGAGGCCTTCGCCGCCAAGGGGATCACCTATGAGCATCGCCTGATCGATGACATGGTCGCCGCGGCCCTCAAGTGGGAGGGCGGGTACGTCTGGGCGTGCAAGAACTACGACGGGGATGTGCAGTCGGACACGGTCGCCCAGGGCTTCGGCTCGCTCGGGCTGATGACCTCGGTCCTCATGACTCCGGATGGGCGGACGGTCGAGGCGGAGGCCGCCCATGGCACCGTCACGCGGCATTACCGCGCCCACCAGCGCGGGGAGAAGACGAGCACCAACCCGATCGCCTCGATCTACGCATGGACGCGCGGGCTCGCCTACCGGGGGCGGATGGACGAGACCCCCGAGGTGACGCAGTTCGCGGAGGGGCTCGAGGATGTCATCATCCGGACGGTCGAGTCGGGCAGCATGACGAAGGACCTCGCGCTCCTCGTCGGGGGGGACACCCCGTGGCAGACGACCGACGAGTTCCTCGCGACCCTGGTCGGCAACATGAAGGCGCGCATGAGTTGATGCGCTCCCGCGGGGGGTGACGGAGCCGGGTGCGGATCGAGTGAGGGAGCGCAATGGTGCATCGTGTCGGGGTCCTCGGAGTCGGTCTGATGGGGGAGCGCTTCCTCTCCGCGATCGATGGGGACTCCCGCTTCACCACCGTCGCGGCCCATGACCCTCGGGAAGACCGCCTGAGCCGGATGGCCGAGCGATTCGCCTTCTCCCCGGAGGGGACCGAGGCCGCGCTCCTCGCCCGGGACGATCTCGATCTCCTCTACATCGCGTCACCCCCCTCCCGGCATGTCGCCAGCGCCCTCGCCGGCCTGGAGCGGCGGCTCCCGCTCCTCCTCGAGAAGCCTCTCGCCGCCTCGGTGGAGGAGGCGGAGCATCTCGTCGAGATGGCGGAGTCCCTCTCCGTGCCGACCGCGATGCACTTCCCCTTCGCGACCCTCCCCGAGCTCGCACGGATCGAGCAGGAGCTGCGAGACGGTGCCTACGGGGAGGTCGAGCGGCTCGAGATCTCCCTTCACTTCTCCCAGTGGCCGCGGAGCTGGCACCACGCCGGCGCCTGGCTGATGGGTGCGGAGGAGGGGGGCTTCCTCCGCGAGGTCCTCTCGCACTTCATCTTCCTGGGGCAGCGCCTGCTCGGCCCGGGGGAGGTCCTCTCCGTCGCCCGGATCGATGGCCCGGAGCATGAGGTCTCGATCACCGCGACCCTGCGGATCGGCTCCACCGCGGTGCTGATCTCGGGCGGGGTGGGGGGGGCGGCGCCCGACTTCAATCGCTGGACCCTGTTCGGAGCGAGCCGGTCGGTCCGCCTCGAGGACTGGCGGGTCTTCACCACCTCCGAAGGAGAGGGCTGGCGCAGCTTCGAGGCGGCGGCCCCGTCGGGTGGGGTCCTCGACTCCGTCGAGCGCATGCTGTGCGGGGAGGCGCACCCTCTCGCCACCCTGCGGGAGGGGCTCGAGGTGACGAGGGTGGTGGAGACGCTGCGGCGATCCCCCTCGATCGGAGGCGCGAGTGTCTGACGATGCGCAGGACCGACACGTGCGAGGGCTCGGGCTCCGCTGCGGGGCCCGTCTCCCGAGCGGCCGCAGACCCGGCTCCCTCGGTCCCCTCGGCTCGGTCGAGGGCCTGATCCAGCAGCTCATCGACGAGACGCCGCGCCGGGTGGGGGACCCGCTTCACGCCACCCTCATCGGCTGGGGGAGCGCTCCCCAGGGGGTGGACCTCCTCCTGCACCCGGCGGAGGAGCCGCTCCAGCTGCGGGTCGAGGGGGAGTGGCTCATCGCCGCGGCGAAGACCTCCGGGGCGGGACCGGGCTACCACGCCTTCGTCGTCGACCTCCTCGATCGGATCGCCGAGGAGACCGGGCTGGTCTGGGTCTTCGATGACGAGGAGCAGGGCTTCGAGGATGACACCCGCTACGCGGTGGACCGCGATCAAGAGGCGCTCGAGTGGGCGGTGGCGACGTGGTGGATCTCGCTCGCGCGCCGCCTCGTCACGTCGGGAGGGACGAACTTCTCCCTCTCCCTCCCGCTCGGTCTCGAGGTCGTCGGGGATCACTTCGCCATCTCGCCTCTCGGGGAGTGGTCGAGGAGCTGGTTCGAGCGCGCGGCCACCCTCGATCCGGCGACCGACCCCGAGCTCGCCGCCGACTGGGGGCGCTCCTACTTCCCCTGGTGGGACCGCGAGCGGAACGCGCGGTTCTGGCTCCACGCCGGGCTGGCCCTGATCTGGCTCGAGGTCTCCTGGCAGCCGCCGCAGGATCCGGAGGACGAGCGGGTGGTGAGCGCCGCGCTCGCCTGCCTCGATCGGGCGCGGGAGCTCGACCTAGAGATCTCGCTCCCCGAGGCGGAGATCGCCGAGCTCGCCGGCCTGCGGGAGGGCTCGATCGAGAGCCCCCACCCGACCGGGCTCGGCTTCCGACGCCGCACGCTTCGCAAGCCGCTGGGGGGCGGGTGGTCGGTGGACATCCCGGGCTACTTCAACGAGGCGCTCGAGAGGGAGGGGACGACGATCCACTTCCACGACCCGACCCGCTCGGTGCGCCTGAGCACCTTCACCTTCGACGGCGCCCTCCCGGAGCGCCCCCCGGAGCAGGACTGGGTCCACGATGATGGCATCCGCTGGGGGACCGCCGCGCTCGAGAGGATCGAGCCTCCGGAGGGAGACCCGCACTGGCTCCTGCAGGGCGAGATGCGCACGAGCAGCGGCCTCGCCGTGGTCAGCATCGGCTTTCGCGATGAGGATGCGCAGGAGTGGGCTCTCGAGACCTGGCGCTCCCTCTCCGCCGCGGAGGAGTGACTTCAGGAAAGGCGAGGGAGACGCGGGGTTTCCACTTGCCGTCTGCGCGCGGTCCGAGATCCTAGCCTCCTCGCGAAGGAGGCGCGCGCATCGCCTCCACTCCGACCCCAGCAGGAGGCGCACCGATGCCAGCGATCGTCCCCCCCGTCCCTCGTCCGCAGGTCCTCCGGATCCTCGCTCCGGCCATGCTCCTGCTCCCCCTCATCTCCGGCTGCGTCGCCGTCGGGCACAGCTACGAGGGGAACCCGATCTCCCGCGATGTGCTCGATCGCATCGAGGTGGGGCGGACCACCCGCGCGGAGGTCCTCGAGCTGCTGGGAGCCCCCCTCGCGGTGGAGCGGGTCGATGTCACCGGCCTGACCGAGCGCCTCCTCGCCCGGATCGAGGGGGACGAGCTCGCCCTCAAGCTCGATCCGGCCCTCTTCGACGAGCTCTACATCTACCGCCGCACTCAGACCGATCGCTTCGGGGTCTTCCTCGGGGTCTACACCCGGATCACCTCGGATCAGCGCAGTGATCGCCTCACGATCCTCTTCGATCCGGAGGGGGTGGTGCTCGGGGTCGGCTGGACTCCCGGGACAGACGACCTGTGAGCGGTCCCCGACCGACCCTCTTGCCGCGGACGATCCTCTCGCGCGCCGCTCTCCCGCTGGCGCTCCTGCTCCTCGCCGGCGGGGGCTGCGTGACGGTCGAACGCTCGACCCGCGACGCGGAGATCGACCGCGCGGCGGTCGCCTCGCTGGAGGAAGGGCGGACGACCCTCCCCGATGTCCTCGCCCTCCTCGGCTCGCCCCTCGAGGTGCATCAGCATCCCGATGGCACCCTCGTGGTCTATCGCCATCAGCACGAGCGCTCCTTCGAGTGGTCGATCGGGATCTCCGAATCGGCCCGGGTGGTCGACCTCACCCAGACCTCGGCGGAGCTCCTCGGCAACCTGAGCTACCGTCGACGGTCGGTCCACATCGGGGAGGATCGGCTGGTCCTCCTCTTCGATCGCGCCCGTGTCCTCGAGTCGATCGGGGTGGCCTGGGGGACCGATGCGCTGCCGCAGTGACCGGAGGCTCCGCGGGGCGATCCTCGCCTCCCTGCTCCTCCTCCCCTGGGGGGGGAGCGGGTGCACCGTCAGCGAGCGCTACGAGGGGAACCGGGTGTCCCCGGGCCAGGTCGCGCTCGTCTCCCAGCTCGAGACCAAGGCGGAGGTCCTGCGACGGATCGGTCCCCCCGACGGGATCGAGCTCCTCCCGAACGGGAGCTCCTTCCTCTATCGGCATGTGATGTCCGCCTCGGAGGGCTTCGAGCTCTCCGCCGCCCGGGCCCGCTACGAGCGGGAGTCGAGCGATGTCCGGGGAGAGGTGCTCTGGATCGAGTTCGACAAGCAGGGTCGGATCCGGAGCCACGGCTTCTCGCAATAGGGCGATGGGCTCACTCCGGGTCGGCGACGCAGCGGAAGCCGAGGTGGCTCATCCCCGTGTCGGGTGGGGTCGCCATCTTCGCCGCGGGGCGATAGCTCTCGCAGTAGCTCTCATGGCAGAGGAACGAGCCCCCCTTCTGCACCCTCGAGTCGGGGGCGTGGGGGTTCCGCGGGTCGAGGGCCCGGGGCGGGCCGGTCGGGTTCTCGCATCTCGCCCCTCCGCTCTCGAGGAGGCGCTGCCGGTACGCGTCCGGGTGGAAACGATCCTCGGTCCACTCCCAGACATTGCCGGCGAGGTCGACGAGGCCGAGGGGGTTCGCCGGGAAGGAGCCGACCGGAGCGGTCCCGGCGAAGCCATCCTCCCCCGTGTTCCGGTGGGGAAACTCCCCTTGCCAGATGTTCGCGGCGATGACGCCACCGGGTCGCAGCTCGTCTCCCCAGGGGAAGCGCTCTCCGTCGTGTCCGTACCGCGCGGCGCGCTCCCACTCCGCTTCGGTCGGGAGCCGCTTCCCGGCCCACTCCGCGTAGGCCCGGGCATCCTCCCAGGCGACATGGACGACGGGGTGGTCCTCGCGACCCTCGATCGAGCTCCCCGGCCCCTCCGGGTGGCGCCAGCTCGCGCCCGGGGTCCAGCTCCACCACTGGGAGAAATCCTCGAGGGGGACGGCTCCGCCCGGCGGCGTGAAGACGAGGGAGCCGGGCGCGAGGTCCGCATCCGCCGGCTTCGGCGTGTCGGGGGGAAGCTGCTTCCTCAGCTCTTCCCAGTCCACCGGACGCTCGGCGATGGTCAGGTAGCCGGTCGCGGCGACGAATTCGGCGAACTGGGTGTTCGTCACCTCGGTCCGATCGATCCAGAACGCATCGAGGCGGACCTCATGGGCAGGCTGCTCGTCGTAGCGCGCCCCCGGCCCGTCGGAGCCCATGGTGAAGGAGCCGGCGGGGACGAGGACCATCCCCGGGGGGACGGTCGTCGGACGGGAAGGGGACCCGCACCCGGCGAGGATGAGCAGCGCCGCAATGAGGCGACCGAGTCGCGGTGGCCTGCTGAGCACTTCGCCCTCCTCTCCGTCGAGGTCCCGACCTCGTCGGGGACAGGATAGTCGATCCGGCTGTCTCGTTCTCCACGCTCGACTCGGCTTGCCGAATCGGGGACGAGGCTGTCCCATGCCCTCAGGAGGTGCCCCATGCGATCCCGTCCCCTTGACCGTCGTTCCTTCCTGCGTGCCGCGGCGAGCAGTGCCTTCGCCGCCCCACTGATCCTCGGACCGGGTCGGGCGCGGGCTCATGCCCGCATCCTCGGAGACGGGGAGAACACCCATGAGATGACCCACGACTGGCTCAGGCCTCCGACCGACATCGCGTGGGGGGACACCCACGGGCTCGCGCAGGACTCCCAGGGGCGGATCTATGTCGCCCACACCGTCGGGGCGGCGAGCGAGAAGGGAGACGCGGTCCTCGTCTTCGATCCGGCCGGGAAGTTCATGCGCAGCTTCGGGAGCGAGTTCCGCGGAGGCGCGCACGGCCTCGATGTGCGGCGGGAGGGTGGGGACGAGTTCCTCTACCACTGCGACACCCGCCGCCGCCTCGTCGTGAAGACGACCCTGACCGGAGAGGTCGTCTGGAGCCGAGGGTTCCCGGAGGAGGCGGAGGTCTACGCGGACGCCTCGAAGTACTGCCCGACGAACGTCGCCTTCCTCCCCGACGGCGACCTGCTCGTGGGTGACGGCTACGGCTCGAGCTTCGTCCATCGCTATTCGAAGGACGGAGAGTTCCGGGCGACGATCATCCGGCCGGGGAAGGACGCGGGGCAGGTCTCCTGCCCGCACGGGCTCTGGGTCGATGACCGGGGCCGCGCGCCGACCCTGCTCGTCGCGGATCGGTCGAACCGGCGCCTCCAGCGCTTCGACCTCGAGGGGAAGCACCTCGGCTTCGTGACCGAGGGGATCCGCCAGCCGTGTCACCTGAAGACCCGGGGGAAGGAGCTCCTCGTCCCCGATCTCGCCAGCGTCGTCACGGTGCTCGATGCAGAGGACCGGGTCGTGGTGCACCTCGGGGATGGACAGCCCTCGAAGCTGCGCGGCGCCCCCCGGGAGGACTTCATCCCCGGAAAGTTCATTCACCCCCACGATGCGATCTGGCTCGCCGACGGCTCGATCCTCGTGGCGGAGTGGGTTCCGATCGGTCGGATCACCCGCCTCGTGAAGAAGGGGTGAGCGACGCGTCCCGCCCCCTGAGACCCCTTGAGCCCCGGGTCCCAAGAGAAGGAGCCCGCGTCCCCCCAGTGGGGACACGGGCTCCGGGGATTCAGGGTCGGGGGCTCCGAGGAGCCTAGCGCACGTCGAACCGGTCGAGGTTCATGACCTTGTCCCACGCGTGGACGAAGTCGTTCACGAACTTCTCCTTCGAGTCGTCGCAGGCGTAGACCTCGGCGAGCGAGCGGAGGATCGAGTTCGAGCCGAAGACCAGGTCGACCGAGGTCGCCGTCCACTTCTTCGCGCCGGTGCCCCGGTCGATCCCGTCGAACGAGTTCTCACCGGTGCGCTTCCACTCGGTGCTCATGTCGAGCAGGTTCACGAAGAAGTCGTTGGTCAGCGTCTCCGGCTTGTGGGTGAGGACCCCGTCCGGGCAGCGGCTGGTGTTCGCGTTCAGCGCCCGCATGCCGCCGATGAGCGCGGTCATCTCCGGCACCGTCAGCGTCAGCAGCTGCGCCCTGTCGATGAGGCACTGCTCCGGGGTGAGCCCCTGCAGGTCCGCGCAGAAGTTGCGGAAGGCATCGACCTTCGGCTCGAGGACCGCGAACGACTCGGCGTCCGTCATCTCCTCGGTCGCGTCGGTGCGGCCCGGGGTGAAGGGCACATTCACGGAGAAGCCGGCATCCTGCGCCGCCTTCTCGATCGCCGCGCAGCCACCGAGGACGATGACATCGGCGAGGGAGACCTTCATGTCCCCGGACTGGGCGTTGTTGAAGTTCTGCTGCACGCCCTCCAGCACCGAGATCACCTCGCGCATCTCGCCCGGGTTGTTCACGGCCCAGTCGATCTGCGGGGCGAAGCGGATCCGCGCGCCGTTCGCGCCACCGCGCATGTCGGAGCCGCGGAAGGTGGAGGCGGAGGCCCACGCGGTGTTCACGAGCTGGGAGACGGAGAGGCCGCAGCCGAGGAGGTCCTGCTTGAGGGACGCGATCTCGCCGGCGCCGACGGTCGCGTGGTTCGCGGCCGGGACCGGGTCCTGCCAGATGAGGTGCTCGGCGGGGACCTTCGAGCCGCGGTAGCGGGCGATCGGGCCCATGTCGCGGTGGGTCAGCTTGAACCACGCGCGCGCGAACGCGTCCGCCAGCTCATCCGGGTTCTCGTAGAAGCGACGGGAGATCTTCTCGTACGCGGGGTCCATGCGGAGCGCGAGATCCGTGGTCGCCATCATCGGGGCGTGGCTGACCGTGGCGACGTGCGCATCCGGGACCGTGCCCTGCGCCTCGGGGTTCTTCGGGGTCCACTGGTTCGCGCCGGCCGGGCTCTTGGTGAGCTCCCAGTCGTATTCAAAGAGGTTCTTGAAGTACCCGTTGTCCCACTGGATCGGGTTGTTCGTCCAGGCGCCCTCGAGGCCGCTGGTGATCGTGTGCTCGGCCTTGCCGGACTCGAACGAGTTCGTCCACCCGAAGCCCTGCTCCTCGGTGGTCGCGCCCTCCGGCTCGGGGCCGACATGCTGGTCGGGGTTCGCCGCGCCGTGGCACTTGCCGAAGGTGTGGCCCCCCGCGATCAGGGCGACCGTCTCCACGTCGTTCATCGCCATCCGCGCGAAGGTCTCGCGGATGTCCTTCGCCGCGGCGAGCGGGTCGGGGTTGCCGTTCGGGCCTTCCGGGTTGACGTAGATCAGACCCATCTGCACCGCGGCGAGGGGGTTCGCGAGCTCGCGCTCGCCGGAGTAGCGCTGGTCGGCGAGCCACTCCTTCTCCGGACCCCAGTAGATGTCGTCCTCGGGCTCCCAGACATCCTCACGGCCTCCGCCGAAGCCGAACGTCTTGAAGCCCATGGAGTCGAGGGCGGCGTTGCCGGCGAAGACCATCAGGTCCGCCCACGAGAGCTTCCGCCCGTACTTCTGCTTGATCGGCCAGAGGAGACGGCGCGCCTTGTCGAGGTTGCCGTTGTCGGGCCAGCTGTTCAGGGGGGCGAAGCGCTGGGTGCCGTTCGAGGCGCCGCCGCGGCCGTCCTGGACCCGGTAGGTCCCCGCCGCGTGCCACGCCATGCGGATGAAGAAGGGGCCGTAGTGGCCGTAGTCGGCGGGCCACCACTCCTGCGAGGTGGTCATGACCTTCTCGATGTCCGCCTGCAGCTCATCGAGGTCGATCGTCTCGAACTCGGCGCCGTAGTCGAACTCGACATCCATCGGGTTGATGCGGTCGTTGTTCTGGGTGAGGAGCTTGAGGTTCAGCTGGTTCGGCCACCAGCGCTCGTTCGCCGACGATCCGGTCGCCGTCTGCCGCTCGGCGGCGGCGGCGGTGAAGGGACACTTCCCTGCGTCCGACATGCGTTGCCTCCCATCGGGGGGTTCAAGAGGTCGAGGTGACTTCCATACTTGCGCCCGCGCCCCCCTCGAGGGGGGGGGCGGTGCGGATTTCGGAGTGAAACCTCGGGTAGTTTCTCCGAAATCCAAGAATGCATCCAATGCATTTCAAGGAAGCAGGCGATAACTTTCATGCATGGAAAGGTCCCCCCCAGGGCAGGCGGGGACGGGCGGGAGGGAGAGGGATGGAGCTCGATCAACTGCGCTACTTCCTGCGCGTCGCGGAGCGCGGGAGCTTCACCGGGGCGGCGCGCGAGCTCTCCATCTCCCAGCCCGCCCTGAGCCGCTCGATCCGCCGCCTAGAGGAGGAGCTGGGGCGTCCCCTCTTCCTGCGCCGCCCTCGCTCGGTCGAGCTGACCGACGCCGGGGAGTTCTTCGAGGCCCGGGCGCGTCAGGTCGTGCAGCTGATCGAGGACACCCGGGCCGAGCTGACCGACGACGGGGAGTCCGGCCGTCTGCGCGTCGGGGCGATCCCCACCGTGGCGCCCTACCTCCTCCCCCAGATCCTCCAGGGGTTCGCCCGAGACTTCCCCCGCGCCACGGTCTCGGTGCAGGAGTCACCGACCGAGCGGCTCCTCCGGAGCTGCGCGAGGGGGGATGTGGACCTGGCCATCCTCGCGCTGCCGATTCCGCAGGGGGCGCTGGAGTGCGAGGAGCTCTTCGAGGAGGAGCTCCTCCTTGTGCTCCCCCGATCGCATCCCCTCGCGGAGCGTCGCCGCATCACCCTGACCGACCTCGAGTCGGAGCGGTTCATCATGCTCGATGAGGAGCACTGTCTCTCCGACTCCATCGTGGCATTCTGCCGCAAGGATCTGAGTCAGCCTCTGGTGATGGAGCGGACCAGCCAGCTGATGATGGTCCAGGAGCTCGTCAGCCTCGGTCACGGGGTCTCCATGATCCCCCGCATGGCACGGGAGACCGACCGTTCCGGAGATCGCATCTACCGCTCGATCTCTCCGGTCCGTCCGACTCGCAAGATCTGCGTCGTTTGGGACGCGCGGCGCTTTCACGGGCGCATCCACGCCGAGTTCCTGGCCAGAATCCGGGCCGTCGCTCTCTCTGCGTGAGCTCCTCCGCCTGCCTCCGAGGTGCCTGAGGGCTCCTCTCGGTGTGGATCGGTCCCGCGATCCCCGCTGGCTGTGCCAGGCACGGGCGCGGAGTACAATGGAGGTATCAGAGAATCCGGCCCGCCGCCGGTAGATCGGGGCCCCATGCCTCTCTCCCGACTCGCCGCCCTCCTCGCCGTGGTGCTCCCTGCGCTCATCGCCCTGCCGGCGGGAGCCCAGTGGAGCACCGATCCCCTCGTGAACACCGCCATCGCGGACCTCTCCGGCTCCCAGGTCGTGCCGAAGATCTCGGCGAGTCCGGACGGGGGCTGCTACATCGCCTGGTTCGACAACTCCTCCGGGGGGTATCAGGCCCGGCTCCAGCGCCTCGATGCCGCCGGCGAGGAGCAGTGGCCCCACAACGGGATCGTCGTCAGCGCGCAGCCCCAGAGCACCTCCCTCGTCGACTGGGACATCCTCGCCGACTCCACCGGGGCCTGCGTCGTCACCTTCACCGACATTCGCGATGGCGGGGATCTCGATGTCCACGCCTACCGCGTGCTCTCCGACGGCGCTCAGGCCTGGGGGGCGAACGGTCTCCAGCTCTCGACCTCCGGCGGTTTCGAGGCGGACCCCCGCGTGGCGGAGCTGACCACCGGCGACTTCATCGTCTGCTGGTTCCAGGAGTCGAGCGGCGGGATTCAGGCGCAGCGGATCAGCCCCGCGGGTGCGATCCAGTACGCCGCCGGGGGGATCAAGGTCGGGGGAGCCCCGGGCGAGGTCGCCTCCTTCTGCGCGGTCGCCGCCTCCGATGCGGGCAGCTACATCGTCTCCTTCGTGCGCGATGTCTCCAGCTTCCTCGCGCCCCGCCATGTCCATGTGCAGAAGTTCTCCGCCGCCGGGGCTCCGCAGTGGGGGAGCACGCCCGTCGTCGCCTACGACCTGAACTCGGTCCCCATCGCCTACGACCCCCTCCTGGGATCGGACGGCGCAGGGGGCGCGATCGTCGTCTGGCACGCGGCCACCGGGGCCCTCTTCAACTCCCGGGTGCAGCACATCGACGCGGCCGGGTTCGAGCAGTTCCCCCACAACGGCGTCACCGTGTCCACCGACACCACGCGGACCCACATCGACCCCGCCTTCGCCCACCACCCCGCCACCGGGGACACCTTCATCTTCTGGAACGAGCGGAACAGCGGGCAGAGCCAGTGGGGGATCTTCGGTCAGAAGGTCGACCTCGCCGGGGTGCGCCAGTGGGGGCCGGGGGGGATCGTGGTCCTCCCCGTCGACTCGACCCTGGAGTTCGCGCCCCGGGTCCTCGCCACCGACGACGGCGCGATGGTCTTCGTGGTCGACGATCAGACGGCCACCTCGGGACAGCACCGCGTCCTCGGCTTCCGGTACGACGGATTCGGTCAGAGCATCTGGAGCCCGCCGTTCACCGGGCAGCCGCTCCTCGTCTCCACCGCGCCCAGCACCAAGTCCCGTCTCCCCGTCGCCCGCGCCGCGGATGGTGGCGCCCTCCTCATCTGGGAGGACGACCGCGCGGGCACCGTCGATGTCTACGGGCAGCGGGTGAATGTGGATGGCACCCTCGGAGGAGGCGTCGGCCCGTCCGCCCCGGAGTTCATCCGAGGCCACTGCAACGCGGACTCCGGCTTCGACATCGCGGACGCGATCTTCCTCCTCGGGGTCCTCTTCCCCGTCCCGACCGGTGGCCCGCCCCCGATCCCGGACTGCCCCGACGCCTGTGACTGCAACGACGACGGCAGCCTCGACATCGCGGACGCGATCTGCCTCCTCAACGGCCTCTTCGCCTCCCCGGCGGTCCCCCCGGTCGCCCCCTTCCCCGACTGCGGGCCCGATCCGACCGATGGGGATGTCCTCGACTGCGGGGCGAGCACGGCCGCCTGCCCGTGAGGGCGTCCTGACTTCGCTCGATGAAGAAGGCAATCCGGGGCGACCTCAGCTGCGTGCCGGGTCCTCGTCGAGGCCGAGATCTCGATCAATGGACCGGAGAACGCTCAGCACCCTGCCCTTGTAGGCACGCACGCAAGGGATCGAGCCGGCCCTCTCGCAGGCGGAGCGGATCGACTTCTCGGAAGAGTGACCGACGAAGCCGGTCACGCAGAGAACGAGATCGTACTTTGCGTTCGCGATGGCGGAACTGGCCGCATCGGTCCTTCGATTGTCCGCGACCACGAACGCGACAGAATCCGCGGCAAGCTGCTCGCGGAGGTTCTCCTTCAGGGCGGGATCCTCGCGATTGGTCACGAAGAGAATGCGGCGACCCTCTGTCGCCAGTCGAACTCGCTCGCGAAGCGAGGCATGAGAATCACTCGGTCTCTCCTCCCGCTCCTCCTCCGTTGTCGTGCGGAGCTGCTCCAGTTCTGCCTTGATTCTGCTGCGATCCAGCACGCCGTCTCGGTCGCGCATCGACTCCTGGAGCTTCTTCAATTTTCGACGAGCCTTGCGGAGTTCGCCGCCGGCGAGCAGGGCTTCTCCATCCCAGGCGAGAATCTGCTCCGAGTGCTGCTCGAGGCAGAAGAGCTGCTGGTCCGTGGGAACTTCGAGCTCGCAGGAATCCACGAACCAGCCTTGCAAGGACGCTGGGTCCGCGTCCGGCTCGGGAACTCTATCAAAGAGCTCCCGCTTCTCCCGCTGTTGCTGCTTCTTCCGCGGGTCCGTTCCCAGCTCCTTCGCCCACGAACCTGCGGGCGGCGTGAACTCGGAATCGAGGATCGCCTTCAACTCGGGGAATTCGGCGTGGCGTTGAGAGGAGATGCAGCGAAGCCTGCCCATGAGTCGGGCCCAGCTCGCGACATCCTCCACGGTCCCGCGAAGCCAGCGTGTCTTCCTACCGATGTCGAGGAGCGTGTCTCGCAACCTCCGGACCTGCAGATCGGCGCGCGTCGGCGTCCGGAGGTTGTTGTTCCACCTTTGGGACAGATTCTCGAGTTGATTCGAGAGCTCAACGAGGAGCTCGTCCGGGAGGTTGGGGGCGGGGCTCAATGCGATGCCGTCAGCCCAGCCCGCCTGGTCGAGATCCGCACTCTCTTCCAGCTCCGCGAGGGCGTCCTCCGCCGCGGCACTGACGTCTTTCCAGGTGGCGAGCGGAAAGTCGCCGGCAAGGCCTCGCAGGGTGCACCGGCAGTCGCCGGGGCGGGCGTCGAGCCTCAGCGCCAGAATGTTGCCCGGCCAATGGAGGCGGGCCTGCTGACTCAGCAAGCCAGCGATCCGGTGGCAGAGGTCTGCGGTCTCTTCAGACCCCTTCGTGGACTCTTCGACCGCACGCATGCGGCTGATCCAGTGCAGGAGAATGAGCTGTATCGCGTGGGGAGCGAGCCCATCAAGATCGGAGAGGGCAGCGGAGATCTCCCTGATCTGTCCCTCCAGAACCTCCTCGGCCTCCTCGGATCCCAGCAGGGGGACCTTCTCTGTTCGGCTCTCCGGTGCGAGGCTCTCCTTCATGGAGGGTGCGAGTGTGACCGGGTCGGCGCTGACCGTCACATCGGCGTTCGATCCGTCGAGCGTCTCCGCACCTTCGCCGGCCGCGTCGGCGCTGCTCGGGCTGGAGAGCTCCGGCTTGGCAGGCTCCTGTCCCAGCTGCGGGGAGACCTGTTCGTCGATTTCGGCAGGCAGAGAAACCGGAGCAACTGGATCGGGAAATCCCCCTCCGAATCTCTCCGTCGCTTGAGTGTCGGCTACCGGCACGGGCGCGGAGGTGCCCTTGCTGCCGCTGATCAACAATTCGAGAAGAGAGTGGCGCGCAAGCCGGGAAGGGATCATCGCTTCGATGGTGAGCGAGATCGTCGACTCGAAGTCAGTGCTCGATCTCGTCCAGCTCTCGCCGCCCGGCTCTTCCATCGTGCAGACCCACTCTGTGGACGAGCCCTGCAGCGTCACTGAGTATCCGCAACGGGTGAGGGCTTCGAGAACTTGGTGGTGGCTGAAGTGCGGAGGGAGTTCTCTCAAGGGACGGCCCTTCCAGGTTCCTGCAAGTTTGATCGTTGAACCAAGAGGATACGCAGCGAGGAACCCTCTTCTGACACTCCATGAATCAGGTCACTCGAGATTCGGAGACATGGGAATTCGGTCTCGTAATCCTCTGAGAGCTCGTCTCGTGCTCGAATCCTGACTCGTGCAAGCCGACGCTCGCCAACCGGATAAGGAGAAGCGTCACGCCTGCGCAAACTCCGTCGGAGTGCGAGCTTCTTCATCAGAGCTGACAGCAGTCTACACGGTCAACCACATGGGATCAGGGATGCGGTTCCGCCTGAAAGTCGGGGGACGGCGTCAGCTCGGGTGGGGGGGGAGACTCGCGAGGAAGCTCCTCGTTGCGTTCAGCAGGTCTGCATAGAAGCCGGGTTGAGGGAGCGCGGCCATCCTCAGGCTCAGCCAACGGAGGTGCCTTCTTGTGAACTCCTGGGCAGCTTCCTCGTCGCGAGTGGCAAGGTCGGCCCAGAGCAGGAGCTGGACGCCGAGATGATCCGCTGGGGAGCCATGGCTGAGCTCCGAGTCCAGCTCCAGCCCCGCGGCATCCGCGATCGCGCGGACCGAGCGGGCCGCCTCCCCCTCGTAGCCGTCTCCCTCGTGGAGGGACTGCACCAGCGGCACGCCGGCGGTGGGGTCGAGGAACGCCGCGTAGTACTGGGCGGCGAGCTCCTCCAGGTCGTCCGTCTCCGGGGGGGAGAGCCCGATCGCCTCGAGCGCCGGGCGGAGCGTCTCGAGGGACGCGAGGGTCGCGGCGTCGAGCTCGCGGAGGAGGAGCCAGCCGAGGAGGCGGGCGACCGGGGGGAGGGCGGCGTCGGTCATCCCAGCTTCCGGATCCTCACCACCGTGCTGTTGAACGCCTGCTGGCCGGTGAGGTAGTCGGGGGAGATCGGCAGGATGCGGTTCTGAGCCCACCCCGCGCCGGTATTGCGCTTCCAGCGACGACGATCACCGCCGGAGGTGTCCTCCCACCACATGTTCCGCTCCCAGTCGGGGTCGCGGTAGCCCGCGCGGTCCATCCCCGCCGACTCATCGCCGACCGCGGAGTCCCGGCGCGCCTTCGCGACGCTCGTGTACTCGAAGTGGCCGAGAGAGTGCGAGATCGCGATGGCGCCGGGGTGGATCCCGCGCGTCACGACCACGGGGATCTCGAGGCGGTCCTCGATCGGGCCCCGACCGAGCCCGAGGTGGGAGAGCTTCTCGTCGACGGTGGCGGAGCGATAGCCGGTGATCTCGATCCAGTCCCCGCTCTTGAGGGAGAAGCGGGCGGCGGTGTCGGGATGCAGCCACGCGGGATTCGAGTGGACGATCTCCGAGCACCACTTCAGGTTCGCGGTCCGCCCGTGGTTGTGGACGTTCCACTTGAAGGAGGTCATGACGAGCTGGTCGTCGTCGAGATCGGCGTGCTCCGCGATCGGCACCCAGTGGGGCCAGGGGTCGATCTCGTAGGAGTAGGGGGCGTGGCTGGCGGGGCGGTTGGACCCCTTCGAGTTCGCCCGCGCGACCAGGTCGGAGACATCCTCGTTGCGGGCGACCCTCTCCACGAACTCCGACCTCACCTCGAGCTTCCGACTGGGGGTGCGGAAGCCGAGGACCGGGCGACCGCGGTGGAGAATCCCCACGCCCCGGCCGTCCTTCTCGATGAGGCCTGTCTCCGGGTCGGTGGTGGTGCCCACGAGCTCCTCCGCGGTGAGGGGGCGGAGGTAAGGCTCATAGTACTTCGCCTGCTCCGGGTCCTCGAAGGCGCCGACCTTCGTCAGGAAGTCCAGGGGGCTGGAGTAGCGGGACTCGTCGTAAGGGACATCCTTCGTGAACTCGGCGATGGTGTCCTCCACCGATCGATCCGCGGGGAACCACTCCTCCATCCCGCCGCCGATGCGACGGGCGAGCTCGGGGAAGATCTCCCGGACATCCCGCGCCTCGCCGAGGGGCGCGACCATCGGGCGTCGGATGGAGAGATAGGGCTTCAGGTTGTAGGCCCCGCGGGCGTCGACATCCCAGCGCTCCATGTAGGTGGTCCACGGGAGCACGATGTCGGCGAAGCTCGCGGTCTCATTGAAGAACGGATTGATGCAGACGTGGAACCCGATCTTCTCCTCGTCGAGGAGGACGTTCCGCGTGACTCCCATCTCCGGCCAGGTGAGGGGGGAGTCGAGGTTGTAGCTCATGTAGACGCGGATCTTCGCGCGCTCCTGCATGAGGTACCAGTAGACGATCTCGCCGACCTTCATCGTGTTCCAGCGATTGGCGAGGACGAACTCCGGCGGGTCGGCGAGGAGCGAACCGCGCTTCGGCTTCGGGGCGCTCGCGGGGGGGCGGAAGCGCTTCGTGTCCACGCCGCCGGTGTACATCCAGCACCAGCCCCCGGGCTTCCCCGGGCTGCCGACGAGGACATTGAGGAGGCCGATCGCGCGGTCGTTGAAGTACCCGTTCACGTGGGCGCTCGACCCGCGGTTGCACATCGTCGTCGCCCGGGGGGCGGCGGCCGCGAACTCCCGGGCGATCCGGGCGATGTCCGCCGCGGGCACGGTGCTCACCGACTCCGCCCACTCCGGGGTGTAGGGGAGGAGCCGCTCGCGGATCTCGTCGATGGTGGCGTTGCTCCACTCCTCGACGAAGGTGGCGTCGTACAGCTCCTCCCGGACGATGACATGGGCCATGCCCAGGGCGACCGCGCCATCGGTGCCGGGGTAGGGCATGAAGAACTCGTCCGAGTTCCCTGCCGTGTTCGACATCCGCACATCGAAGGTGACGAGCTTCGCGCCGTTCTCGAAGCGTCCCTGCTGGATCCGCTGCGCGCCCGCCACATGCCCCTGATGCGCCTCGAACATGTTCGAGCCGAAGTTCAGGATGTACTTCGAGTGCGCGTAGTCCCCCAGGTCCCAGTCGCTCTCGAAGAGGTAGGTCAGGTTCGCGGCGCGTCGGGCGGCGGAGCAGAGGCCGCGGTGGTTCAGGTGGGTCTTCGTGCCGAAGGCGTTGAGGAACGCCGACACCGCGTCCTTGCTGCGGTTCCTCCCCTGGTGGAAGGCGAACTCCTCCGGGCGGCCCGACTCCCGCACCTCGCGGAGTCGATCGGCGATCTCGGTGAGGGCCTCCTCCCAGCTGATCCGGCGCCACTTCCCCTCGCCCCGCTTCCCGACCCGGCGGATCGGGTGGAGGAGACGCTCGGGGTGGTACTGGTGATTGAGGGCGGCCTGCCCGCGCGCGCAGAGCCTCCCCCGCGAGTTCGGGTCGGCGGGGTTTCCCTCCACCTTGATGATCCGGCCGTCCTTCACGTGCCCCGTGATCCCGCAGACGCTCGAGCAGAGCTGGCACATGCCATGGATCTGCTCGGTGCCCCGGTACTTGTCGGGGTCGGGGAAGCGGGTCTTTCGATAGGGTCCGGGGAGGGCGCAGACCCCGGGCATGCGCATGCGCCCGGACTCGTATCGCGCACCCGCCTTGCGACGCCAGACCGCGAGGTTCTCCTCGCGGGTCGGCGGGCCGAGGCGCCGCGGCGGGCCGGCACAGCCGGAGAGGATCCCGGCGAGGGCTCCGGTCACGGCACCTGTCGAGGCCGCGGAGAGGATCGAGCCGCCGAGGCGGAGGAAGGCGCGCCGGTCGGCGCTCACGCCCCCTCCTCCTCATCACCCCATCGGAAGATGCTGTAGGCGTCCGGCGAGTAGCTCTCTCCCTCGCGAGGGACCTTGGGCTCCCACTCCGCGAGGGGGCGATCCTCCGTGGTGACGAATCGCATCCGAGGTCGCGTCCCCTTCTCGGGGCGGAGGGTCTCGAGGCGCGGGCTCTGCAGCGGCGCGGGGTCCCCGCCCGCGCTCTCCAGCTGGTGGGTGAGCCGCGAGATCCTCGACTCGGGATCGGCGAGATCTCCGAAGACGAGGGCCTCGGCGGGGCAGGTGGAGACGCAGGCCGGCTCCATCCCGACCTCCAGACGGTGGGTGCAGTTGTGACACTTGATCGCCTGGTTGGCGACGGGGTCGATGTAGATCGCGCCGTAGGGGCACGCCTCGACACACGCGCCGTGACCGGAGCAGGTGTCGTAGTCGACGAGGACCGTGCCCCCCGCTCCCTTGTGGAGCGCTCCACACGGGCACGACTTCAGGCAGGGAGCATCCTCGCACTGCTGGCACGCGAGCGGCACGGCGATGCGAGCCATCTGTTGCTCGGTGCGGGGGAAGTCATGGTAGATCGTCTGTCGGATGTAGCGGCCGAGGGGGACGTCGTTCTCCGCCTTGCAGGCGACTTCGCAGCCGTGACAGCCGAAGCAGCGTCGGGTGTCGACGAGCCACCCGTAGCGCTTCCCGTCTTCCGGATCGCGGATGCGGTCGCGCCAGATCTCCTCGGGCTGCACCGGCACCTGGGCGCTCGCGGCGGGAATCCCGGCCCCGACGGCGCCGAGCGTCGCCCCCGCGAGAAAGTGACGACGGTCGAGATCCGCGGTCAGCGGAGCAGGCTCCGGGACGCCGGCGTCCTCCGAGGGCGATGGTCGCGCGACCTCCTCGACCGGATCGGACGGGTGGCCCATGGGGGACTCCTCCGTGAGGGGGGGTGCGGGGTGGCGGAGGGGATTCTCTCTCCTCTCCCGGGGAGTTCAAGTGCGGTCGATCATCAGTTCGGCTTCGGGATTCCCCGCCCCGGAGTCCAGGGCGCCCCGGCCGCGTCGAGCGCGCGCTTCAGCTTCACCAGCTCCTCATCGACGAGCGTGACGATCGTCTCGTAGACCGCCTCATACTCCTCGCGCGCGATCTCGACCTGTCGGCGCTGGGTCTTCGTCGGGCCGTTCGTGTTCCCCATCGTCCCCCACATGACGCTGCCGAGCCGGCTCGAGAGAGAGGGCACATCCTCCGCATCGTAGCGGCCGCGGAGACCGTCCCCCGAGAGAGCATTGCGGGCGTCCACGAAGCGCAGCTCCAGCTTGCGGACCTCCTCGTGGAGCGCCCGATCGAGGTGGCGCCCGGAGGTGATCATCGTCTTGATCTGGCTCAGCTCCTCCATCGAGGTGCTCAGCCTCGTCTGCGCCGCCGACACCGAGGCCCGCAGTCGCCCGACTTCCATCTGGAACGCGAGGAGAGCCTCCGGGTCCATGGGGGGGAGGGTCGGGTCCCCGTAGGCGACCACCTCGAAGGGCTCGGGCTCACCGAGGGAGCGGATGCTCCGATCCTCGCGCAGGAACGCCTGCACCGAGTAGGTCCCGGCGGGGGCCCGCGGTCCGGGTCCGCCGTCCGCGGAGAAGCCGGCGTAGCGGAGGTCCCACGCGGTGCGGTGCATCCCCTTCGCGGCCTTCCCCTCGATCCGGTTCACCAGGGATCCGTCCTCCGCGCGGATTTCGAGGAAGAGGGCGACCTCCTCCTCGCGCTCCTCCTCGGCGATGACATCCCACCCCGGGTAGGGAGTGTCCTCCCCCGCCTTCCGCGCCTCCTTCTCCGCCTCCTTGCGCACCTCCGCCTTCGTCTGGAACCCCTCCTTCAGGAAGTAGGTGAAGACGGCGCCGTAGGGGGGGTTGTCCGCGCTGTAGTAGGCGTCCCCCTGGGAGCCCGCCCGACCGCCGAGGAGGCGCTGGGGGACGTAGGCGATCGCGGTCTTGATCGGGAACATGCGGAACTCGACCTCGAGCGCGTCTCCGGCGACATGGCGGAGGGGAGAGTAGTCGTCGAGGACATAGAACCCTCGCCCGAAGGTCGCGCCGACGAGGTCGTTCTCCCGCCGCTGGATCTCGAGGTCCCGGAAGGGGATCACCGGCGCCCCGCCGAGCTTGACCCAGTGCTCTCCGGCGTCGACGGTGCAGAAGAGTCCGAACTCGGTGCCGAGGAAGAAGAGGCTCGGATCGACATGGTCCTGAATGATCCGCCAGACGAGATGCCGCTCGGGGAGGTTGCCGTTCATCGAGGTCCACGTGCGGCCGCGGTCGGTGCTCTTCAGGAGGTAGGGCTGCAGGTCCCCGTACTTGTGGTTGTCGACCGCCGCGTAGACGGTGTCCACATCGTGCAGGTCCGCCTTGATGTCGTTCACGAAGAAGGTCGCCGGGACCCCCGGGATGTTCTCCGTCGCCCGCCACGTCTCCCCGCCATCCTCCGTGACCTGGATGAGCCCGTCATCGGTCCCGGCGTAGATGAGCCCCTCCTGGATCGGGGACTCCGAGATCGAGGTGACATTCCCGTAGCGTGACATCGCGTACATGTCCCAGGTCGCGTCGAGGCTCCACTTGCGCCCCATGATCTCCAGGCCGAGGCGGTCCTGATTGCGGGAGAGGTCGCCGCTGATCGTCCGCCACGAGTCCCCGCGGTCATCGGTGCGGTGGACCATCTTCGAGCCGAAGTAGACGCGCTTGTGGTCGTGGGGGCTGATGTGGATCGGGGAGTCCCAGTTGAAGCGGAGGGACTCCTCCCCCTTCTCCGGCTGCGGGCGAATGTCGACCGACTGTCCGGTGCGGCGGTCGAAGCGCCGGAGGAAGCCCTCCTGCGACTCGCAGTACATGATGTCCGGATCCTCGGGGTCGATCGCGCAGTCGTGGCCGTCGCCGCCGATGGTGATCCGCCAGTCCGCGTTGCGGATCCCGCTGTTGTTCAGGGTGCGGACCGGACCGTACTGGGTGTTGTTGTCCTGGGTCCCCCCGACGACATGGTAGACCGGCCACTCGTAGCTCACGTCGACCTTGTAGAACTGGGTGAGGGGCAGGTTCGCGCAGAAGTCGTAGGTCTCGCAGCGGTCCCAGGAGCGGTAGAGCCCGCCGTCGCAGCCGACGATGACCAGATCCGGATCGGTGGGAGAGAAGGCGACCGCGTGGTTGTCGACGTGCTTCGTCTCCTTGGCCACCGAGTCCCAGGTCCTGCCGCCATCCTCACTGCGACCGAGGCGGACATTCGCCTGATAGATGCAGTCGAAGCGGTGCGGGTCCGCCCAGATCTCCTGGTAGTAGTGCGGTCCGGTGCCGCCGCTGATGTAGTCGCTGCGCTTCTCCCAGCGCATGCCGGCGTTGGCGCTGCGCCAGAAGCCACCCTTGCGGCCGGGGAGCTCGATCGTGGCGTAGATGACATCCGGCCGCTGCGGCGAGATCGCGAGGGAGATCTTGCCGACGTCGCCGCCGGGGAGCCCGTTCCCGAGCTTCTCCCAGGTCGCGCCCCCGTCGATCGACTTGTGGATGCCGGACTCCGGCCCCCCGTTCATCAGCGCCCACACCGTCCGGTGACGCTGGTGGGTGGCCGCGTAGAGCACATCGGGATCGCGCGGGTCCATCACCACATCGGTGACGCCGGTGTACTCCCCCGCGGCGAGGAGCTGCGTCCAGGTCGCGCCGCCATCGGTCGTCTTGTAGAGCCCGCGCTCCCCTCCGGGAGACCAGAGCGGTCCCTGAGCCGCGACGAAGACGGTCCGCGAATCTTCGGGGTGGACGACGATCTTCGAGATGTGCTCGGTCCCCTTCAGGCCGACGTTCTTGAAGGAGCGTCCGGCGTCATGGCTCACATAGACCCCGTCGCCGTAGCCCACATGGCGTCCGCCGACATTCTCCCCGCTCCCCACCCAGAGGGTCTCGGCGTTGCTCGGATCGAGGGTGAGGCAGCCGATCGAGTAGGAGCCCTGGTCATCGAAGATCGGGGTCCAGGTGGTGCCCGCGTTCGTCGTCTTCCAGATGCCGCTGGAGCCCGCCGCCACATACCAGATGTTCGGCCGGGTGGGGTCGACCGCGATGTCCGCGATCCGACCCGACATCAGCGCCGGTCCGATGGAGCGGAGCTTCAGCGCTCCGATCTGGTCGCGGCGGAGGCCGTCCTCCTCCTCGGCTTCCTCCGCCGTCTCGGACTCCACCTCATCCACCGCATCCGCCACCTCCGTGGCGGGCTCCGTCTCCGCGTCGGACTGGGCGGCGAGGTCTGCAGGGGTGATGAGCGCCAGGAGGAGAATCAGCCAGGGAGTCACGGTCTGCGGGTTCATCGGGGTCCTCTCCGGAAGTCGCGACGGGCGATCAAGCCGGGGTCGTTCCGGGGCGAGGGGGTCGGTTCCGCGGCCCGGTTCCGGGGAGAACCGGCGGCGGTCCCTGCGCCGGGCGGGCAGAGCCCGCGGCTCGTGTCGATTCTGGGGAGGGACAGCCTAGTGCTCCGGGCAGAGACGGGGAAGGGGACGACGGGGGATCTCCCGGCGGGTCGGGGAACTCTGCGGGGAAAGGGCGGCTCGAATCCCCTCTCCACCCTTTAGACTGGGGTGCTGCGAAGCCGGGGTCTCGGTCCCCGTGTCTTCGCCACACCGCGATCCTGTGACATGGCAGCCCCCGGCCCGACAGTCCCGGCCTGGAAAGACCTCGCCGCTTGCCCAGCGTCCCCTCCGACCCACGGTCCTCCGAAGAAGCTCTCTCCTCCACGGGAGTGGGAGAGGAGCTGGACGAGGTTGAAGTCTCGGGTGCCTTCGTCGCCCCGCCGTCGGGGACGCGCGCCGCCGGGGACGAGTCCCCCCCGATCCTGGACGGCCCGTACGAGGTCTTCGAGAAGATCGGCCACGGCGGCTTCGGCATCGTGTTCCGAGGCCGGGAGCTGGGGCCGGCCGGCAAGCCGGTCGCCATCAAGGTCCTGAAGCCGGGCATGGACTCGGCGGCGGTCCTCGCCCGCTTCGACGCCGAGCAGAACGCCCTCTCCCGCATGAACCACCCCGGGATCGCGCGTTGCTACGGGAGCGGTCTGACCCGGAGGGGACGCTCCTTCTTCGCGATGGAGCTCGTCGAAGGGGTGCCGATCAGCGACTACTGCCGCGACCGCGCGCTCTCTCTCGCGGAGAAGCTCACGCTCTTCCGGGAGGTCTGTGGGGCCATTCAGCACGCGCACGACTGTGGCGTCCTCCATCGGGACCTGAAGCCGGCGAACATCCTCGTCGGGGAGATCGACGGGAAGCCGACCCCGAAGGTCATCGACTTCGGGCTGGCCAAGGCGCTCGACAGCCCGCTGACCGAGCACACCCTCGCCACCGAGGAGCGGCAGTTCCTCGGGACCCTCGAGTACATGAGCCCCGAGCAGGCGAGCCGCAACGCGGCGGGGTTCGGGCCGGCGAGCGACCTCTACGCCCTCGGGGTCGTCCTCCATGAGCTGCTCGTGGGAGAGCCCCCGTTCTCGCGAACGCAGGTCTCTTCCCGCGAAGAGCTCCTCCGGCAGATCCGGGAGACCGATCCGGCCCGCCCGAGCAGCCGTCGGCCGCGCCGTTCACGGGGGGAGGACGATCGGGGCGCATCCGGATCGGAGGAGGTCCGTCTCCTTCCGGGGCGGGAGCTCCCCCGGGATCTCGACTGGATCGTGCTGAAGGCCCTCGAGAAGGAGCCGGCGCGCCGCTACGGGAGTCCTCGCGAGCTCTCCGATGATCTGGGCCGGCTCCTCGAGCATCGCGTGATCCGAGCGCGGCCGCCTTCGGTCATCGATCGACTCCGGAAGATGGTCCGCCGAAACCGCGCCTCCCTCACCACCTTCCTGCTGCTGCTCCTCGCGACGGGGGGCGCCTCGTGGGCGTTCGTCGAGCGCCGCCAGGCGATCCGGGAGAGCGGACCGGTGGGGGAGCTCCGCGCGCTGGAGACGAGCCGGGCGCTGCTCTCCTCACCGCTGCGCACGGTCTTTCGCCATCCCGAGGAAGTTCGCGCGCGGAAGCTCTGGATCGCTGAGGTGCAGCGGCTCGTGGACGGTGTCGCGGACCATCAGGCCACGCTCGAGGGGTTGAGGGAGGCGACACCAGCGGAGGGGGTCGGCTCCCGAGAGCAGGTCCTCGCGGAGCTGCTCGCGCGGCTCCAACTGCTGCAAGATCAGCTCGCTCCCGCCATCCGGGCGGTGGAGAGGGCGGAGGATGCGCTCTCGCATCCGCTCTGGGCGGAAGTGCTCCGCGCGTCCCCGGAGCTGCCCGCCGCCGATCCCGGTCTCCTTCCCCTCGGTCGCAACGGGCAGGGCCTCCAGGAGTTCGCCCTCGTCGCCGACCCCACGGTCGTCTTCGTCCTCGTGCCCGGGGGAGCGTTCACCCTCGACGAGAGCGAATCCCTCCCGGCGACGGGGAGCTCTCCGGAAGTCGGGTCCACCGAAGTGCGGGTCTCCCCATTCCTCATCGCGCGGACGCCCATCACGAACGCCCAGTACGAGCGGTATCGACGCTCCTCCGGGCTGGCCGCGGGGGTGAGACGCTTCGAGGGGGACCTGCCGGTCGAGTATGGCTCCGATCCTCGCTACGGAGACCACCCCGCGGTGAACCTCTCGTGGACCGATCTCCACGCGGAGCCGAGCCCCGAGTCCCCCCGAGGGGGCTACCTGCGCTGGGCCGGGCTCGTTCTTCCGACCGAGGCGGAGTGGCGCTGGGCAGCGGGAGGTTCCACCGCCCCTCCGTGGGGAGAGGAAGGGGAGTCGGGGCTTGTCGAGCCTCGCTCGGTGATGGACCCCATCCTCGCGAGCCGCCCCGGTCGGTACGGGACGATCGGCCAGGGGACGAACATCTCCGAGTGGTGCTTCGATCGCTTCGCCGTCGCCCGGACGCTGGGCGGGCTCGATCCCACGGGCCCGCGCGTCGGAGAACGGCGACGGGTGGTCGGCGGCAACTGGCGGATGGATCCCGCCGAGGACCGGCCCCTCCTCACGCGGGGAGCGGATCCCGGCGAGGGGTCTCCGGTGATCGGGTTCCGTCCGGTGCGCCCGCTCCCGAGCATGAGCGGCGACTTCGACGGAGACGGGCGCTGCGATCGCAGTGACTCCGATGACGACGGCGATGGACTTCCGGATCTCGCGGACCCCAGCCCTCTCAACCCCGACGCCGATGGGGATGGTCTGTTGGATGGGGATGATCCTTCGGTGCTCGACTCCGACGGAGACGGCGATGGCATTCCCGACGGGCTCGATCCCGCCCCTCTCGACCCCTTCCAGTGCGGAGACTCCGACCAGGATGGTTGCGACGACTGCACCAGCGGGGTCTTCGATCCGATGCGGGATGGACCGGACGAGGACGGCGATGGCACCTGCGACAGCGAGCAGTCCGAGCGGCTGGAGTGGATCGGGTCGAACGAGCAGGGGTACCCGCTCTTCCGCTTGAGGAAGTGCCCGGAGATCGAGCTGGTGCGGATCCCCGGCGGTCCCACGGCAAGGCTCGGCGCGGACGGCGGTCCCCTCTCGATCGAGCCATACTTCATCGCCACCCGCGAGGTGACGAACCGTCAGTACCGACGCTTCCTCGCCGAGTCCGGTACCACGATTCTCCCGCCTCCCGCGCCGACCGCGGCCGGGTTCCCGGCGGATCACTTCACGAATCCGCTCTACGATGATCACCCTGTCGTCCTCGTCTCCTGGGCCGATCTTCATGCCTCGGATGGGTTTCTCGCGTGGGCCGGGCTCGAGCTGCCGGACGAGAGCGAGTGGGAGCACGCCGCCGCCGGAGGCCGGAGCCGGGAGTTCCCCTGGGGAGTCGAGCCTCCCTTCTCGCAGGACACGGGCCTCGCGAATCTGGGGGGCTCCTACGACTCCTGGCCCTTCACGAACCCGACTCTCGACCGCACCCTGCGTCGGCGCGCCGGCCCGTTCGGGACCTTCGGGCAGGGCGGGAATGTCGCTGAGCTGTGCCGGGAGTCGGACGGCACAGGGCGTTCTTCCTCGGCGACGCTCCGCGCGTGGGACGGGGACGCCGCCGGGTACTTCGGGCTGTCGCTGGCGCTCGACGAGGACACGCTGGTGATCGGGGCGCCGCTGCTCACCCACGAGTTCCGGAACGCCGGTGGGTGTGTCTACGTCTACCGCCATGATCCGGATCGGGGGGGCTGGCGGCCCGAGGCGCACCTCTCGCACCGGGAGGAGAAGAGCTACGGGTTCGGGTCCGCGGTCGCGATCTTCGGAGACCACCTCGCGATCGGAGCCCCGCTCCATCATGAGGATGGAGATGACGCAAACGCTCATGGTGCCGTCTTCATGTACCGACGCGCGGGGGGACGCTGGACCCTGGAGCAGACCCTTCAACTCGATCGTCCGTCCAGCTACGCCCAGCATGGGATCTCCCTCGCTCTCGATGGTGAGGTCCTCGCCGTGGGTGCCTACGGGCAGAACACGGTGGAGGACTACGCCGGGGTCGTCACGGTCTACGAGCGCGAGGGTTCCCGGTGGGTGCCGCAGCAGGTCCTGACCGCGAGCGATCCCGCGCCGACCGCGCAATTCGGTCGGTCGGTGGCGATCGCCGACGACTCTCTCCTCGTCGGCGCGGATGGGGCCCCCTGCGACGGGCAGGCCGGGATGGGGAGCGCCTATCTCTTCCAACGGGACGGGAGCGGCTGGCGCGAGGTTCAGAAATTCCAGCCTGCCCAGACCGGCACGCGTCAGGCATTCGGGACCGGAGTCGCCCTGGGGAGCCGCTGGCTTGCCATCACCAGTCCGGCGGATGCCGGGAGGAGGGGGAGCGCGAGCGTCTACCGGGAGGATGCCTCGACCGGCCGTTGGACCCTCGAGCGTGTCCTGCGCAACCCGGCGGGCGGCGATGCGTCGGCCTACACCCTTGGCTCCACGATCGACCTCCGAGGAGATCGCGTGCTCCTGGGGGCGAATCAGGCGGGGAGCGATCCCGTTCGCTCACGGGTCTTCCGGTATGACCCGGATCGGAGGGATTGGATCGACGAGCCCCTCGGGCTCGCCTCTCCCTGGGCAGGAGCGGCGACGAGGGGGATCCTCGGGGAGCGGCATGATGTTCACGC
>Ga0181593_10000075_pt1 | contig 71537 bp, 64 predicted proteins | sample 071ome_19_FD_133756 | JGI IMG/M metagenome (GOLD analysis project Ga0181593, IMG submission 133756) | Coastal salt marsh microbial communities from the Groves Creek Marsh, Skidaway Island, Georgia - 071413AT metaG (megahit assembly) | ecosystem: Environmental > Aquatic > Marine > Intertidal... | reverse complement strand
TGCGGAACCCTGACGTTGTGGAATTTGATATGCATATGACCGTGAGGAGCATCATCGCGGCCAAAAACGTGCATGGGCCGAACCACTTCCACACCTTCAGTATCCATCGGTACGAGAATCTGTGACTGTCGATTATGTTTGGGAGCATCTGGATCAGTGACGACCATAACAATCATGATCTTGCAGCGAGCATCGCCGGCACCCGAGATATAGAATTTCTCGCCGCTGATTACCCATTCATCTCCATCAAGGACGGCACTGGTGGAAATATTAGTAGCATCAGATGAGGCAACATTGGGTTCAGTCATGGCAAACGCTGAGCGTATCTTGCCCTCGAGAAGAGGCTCCAACCACTGTTTCTTCTGTTCATCCGAGCCGTATCTTTCCAATACTTCCATGTTACCGGTATCTGGAGCACTGCAGTTAAACGCTTCTGATGCCAGTCGACTACGACCCATAATTTCGGCCAGGTGAGCATATTCGAGATTGGATATTCCCGCTCCGCCCTGACTTTTTGGCAAGAAGAAGTTCCACATGCCCATCTTTCTGGCTTCTTCCTTCAGCCTTTCAAGAATTTCATCCTGGCGCGGGGTATGTGACCAGCGATCACCAACACTGACTTCTGCATGATATTCCTGCTCAACCGGCTCAACCTTCTCTTCTACGAAGTGCCTGATTTTTTCTTTTACCTGCTCCAACTCTTCGGATAAACCGAGATCCATCATGCTAGTCACCTAAATTGTTATTTATCTGGAAAAATTATTAATTCTTTCGTTCAGCTGGCGATTGTACCACCACCATCGATTACGAGTGTTTGACCTGTGGTAAAACTTCCTGCGCTCGAGGCAAGAAATACTGCTGCCCCGGCTATTTCATCCGGTTCGCCGATGCGGCGTAAGGGATATTTGGATACTGTTGCTTCATAGATTTTGGGGTTTTCCCATAATGCCTTGGCAAAATCGGTGCGGACCAGCCCTGGCGCGATACAATTGACCCGTATGTTTTTGGGGCCCCATTCCACAGCGAGATTGCGTGCGATTTGCATATCAGCAGCTTTGGAAATCGCATAGGCACCAAGACTGTCAGTCCCTTTAAGCCCGCCAATTGATGACACAATAACTACAGCCCCGCCACCTGACTCTGCCATCGACGGTATCACCAACTGGCACAGTCGGTGCACGCTGCCGATGTTGGCATGCATCACCTTGTCAAAAGCTTCATCGGGGATGTCCTGTGAAGGACCGAAGTAAGGATTTAGCGCAGCATTACACACCAATACATCCACTTTACCCAGCTGCGCTTCTGTTTTGGCAACCAGCTCTTGCAGCTGTTCCTGATAATTTATATTGCAGGCAATGGCTACAGCCTTGCCACCCCCGTCATTGATTTGTTTGGCAACCTCGTCACAGGCATCCTGATTACGGCTCGATATCACAACGCTGGCACCATGTTCGGCCATACGCTGTGCTATAGCCTTACCAATGCCTTTGGTAGAGCCGGTTATGAGTACAACTTTGCCTTTCAGATCAAACAGATTCATCTGGTCTCTCTCTTTATTGTTTTAGTCAGGTTTGTTCATCCATGGACGTGTGCCCTTTGAAATACTGGTGCCGCCATCAACAGGAATGACCGTGCCAGTGGTATAGGCTCCAGCTCGAGAAGCCAGATACGCCATTATCCCTACGATTTCCTCCGGCTCGCCGACTCGATGTAGCGGACAATCATCCTCTATATCCTTCTTATATTTGTCAAATACATAGTCAGTCATGCGCGAGGCAAAAAAACCTGGCGCAACCGCGTTTACCGTAATATGGCTCGAAGCCAGCTCCACTGCCAGCGTGCGTGTCAAATGATGTAATGCAGCCTTGCTTGCTGAATAGGCAAAGGTGGGTATGCGCTGAACTATGGGCACGTGAATACCATCCATAGAACCAATATTAATAATTCGCGAGGGATTCTCCTGACTGCCTGCTTGCGCCAACATTGGTACCAAATCACGGGTTAACGAAAACACTGCGTTGACATTGGTGTCGATCACCTTGGCAAAGCCGTCATCGGGATACTCGGCAAGTGGTGCGCCCCAGTTTGCACCGGCGTTATTGATGAGGATATCCAAACCACCCAGATGTTTATCGATTTGAGATATAAGATGTTGACGAGCGGCATCATCTGTTACGTTGGCGGCAACTGCGTAAACTTCTCCGAATGGTTCAAGCTCTTCCATGGCAGCAGCACATTTTTCTTCGCTACGGGAGGCAATCACTACTCGCGCGTCGTTCTGCAACAGACCTTTGGCCATGTGCAATCCCAGCCCACTGGAGCCACCAGTCACCAGAGCTCTTTTACCCGTCAGGTTGAACAGCCGTGCAATTGAAAAGTCTGACAATTCAGCCATCAGGATTCGTCCGCTATCTTGACCAGTTGCTTGCCGAAATTTTTACCCTTGAGCATGCCACGAAATAACTCGGGTGAATTTTCCAGCCCTTCACCGATGCTTTCGCGGTATTTAATCTTGCCTTCGCTAACCCAATTACCTAACAGCCTGGTTGCTTCTACCCAGCGCTCGGCCCACTCCGTCACGACAAAAAAACGGTGCTCCGGCACAGGATCCAACGCTCCAAAAATATGAAAAGGCGTCTCTGCCTTGCTAATGTCCTCATCATTGTAGTTGGACACATAGCCGCAGATTGGCACTCTTGCACCGGCGTTTAAAAGCGGCGCGACTGCCTTGGCCACTTCGCCGCCAACATTTTCAAAATAAATATCGACTCCATTGGGGCAGGCTTCTGCAAGCCTGGTTGCCAGGTCGCCAGCCTTATAATCAATACATTCATCAAACTTGAGTTCTTCTTTTACGTAGCGGCATTTTTCCGGCCCACCCGCAATACCCACTACTCGCAATCCCTTGATGCGTGCGATCTGTCCCACAACTGAACCGACTGCGCCTGAGGCTGCGGCAACGACCAGGGTCTCTTCAGGTTGCGGCTTGCCAACTTCAGTCAAACCAAAATATGCCGTCCGACCCGGCATCCCCACTACCCCCAGATGAGCCGACAATGTGCCGTTATTCGGATCAACCTTCATCAATGCCGGACTATCGGCATCAGCCACAATATACGATTGCCATCCCATGTGTGCAGTGACTCTGTCTCCAACTGCAAAGTCTGCGGAGTTCGACTGCACAACTATGCCGGCAGACTCGCCGATCATGACAGCGCCAATTTCCAGCGGGGCCGCATATGACTTGACATCATTCATACGACCACGCATATAGGGATCCAGCGACAGCCAGCAGACCTTGATAAGCACCTGGTTAGCACCGAGCTCTGGCACATCGACTTCCTCGATGCGAAAGCAATCATCCCCTGGCTCTCCCAATGGGCGCTTGGCGAACACCACACGCTTGTTTTTCATCACTTTTTCCCCTTTCCTGCCATTTATAAAAATGAGAGCGCAGCATACTAATTATGCGCACTGCTAAACAAGCCCATTGTGGAATCAGCGTGCGCCACAGCAGCCAGCGCGCATGCAAAGCGCTCCAGGCCAATTTCCAGCTCCTCTGCTGTAACATTCAGTGGTGGTAACAATCGTACTATCCCATTGCGTGTAGGTGTCACCAACAAGCCCTGCTCCAGGCAGCAACCAACCAACTCACCAACTACTCCATCACTGCCTAACTCAACAGCGCACAATAATCCTGCGGCTCGAACTGACTGTATCAATTGCGGATAGCTATTTTTGAATTCACACAGTGAAGCAAACACCCGTTCTCCATGCTCACATACACGTACTGCCATATTTGTTTCCAGCAAATGTTCAGCCACTGCGGTCGCAACTGCGCAACCCAACGGGTTGCCACAATAGGTTCCTCCGTGGTCTCCTAATTCAATTCTGGACGCCACTGCTTCTGTGACCGCAAACGCTGCAAATGGAAATCCACCGGCAATACCCTTGCCCATAGTCAACATATCCGGGTATACGGGTTCAGGGCTATGCTCGATAGCGAAGAATCTTCCTGTACGACAATAGCCCGTCTGTATCTCATCAATCAGTAGCAATGCACCATACTGACTGCAGAGTTTCTGAATTTCGCATAAATATTCAGGTGGTGGAATTCGCACCCCACCCTCTCCTTGTATCGGCTCTATCAGAACAGCTGCTGTATCAGAATTAATCGCGCCCAGCATCGAAGCTGTATCACCATAAGGGACAAACACAGAATCAGGCATTTGCGGCAGGTATCTGCTTGTATTGGAGGGTCCGCCGGAAGCCGAAAGTGTATTGAATGTGCGGCCGTGGAAAGAACCGTGTGTTGTGACTACCCGCTGCCTGCCAGTTATTTTTCGTGCGAGTTTGAGTGCGGCATCGTTGGCTTCAGCCCCGCTATTTACAAAGTAAACTCGCTTCAACTCACCTGGCAAAACTTTCTGAAGCAATACCAATAACGCGGCTCGGGAAGGCGAGTAGGTAAAGCCTGAATTGGGATTTTGTATCAATTTGCCTGCCTGCTTGTTGAGCGCGGCGTTTACAATTTCACTTGCATGCCCGAGACATGTCACACCCCATCCGGAAGTAAAATCCAGATACTTATTCCCTGCTTCATCCCAGACCCAGGCACCCTCGCCGCGCTCTATGGAAATCGGTTGGCGGTGGCAAAATTGTATGCCCAAGGTATCTTCTGTCTCTTGCGTATTCATTTCACTTCCTCACTAATGCTCTGTGGTTTCATTCGATACCAATACGAATACAGGTTGGCAAATCCCAGATTTTCATAAAGTGAAATCGCCACTCGATTGCTAGCTTCCACTTGCAAATAGGCGTTTTCGGCTCCATTTTTTGCACCCCACTCCATTAATTGCCTCAAGAGCAGTGATGCATACCCGCGTCCCTGATACTGCTGCAAGGTCGCAATGCCAAATATTCCCAATGACTGCTTGCCAAGCACTGCCATGCCACAGCTAACCACCTGATTTGTAGCGTTGTGAGCAACGACAAAACAGGCAGGATCAGCGAGTGCTTGCAAAGACTTCATCTGGATCGATCTCTGACATGAACTCACGCCAGTAATCGATGCCGAGGCGTCAATCCATTCGTTGAGCCCGAGTTTCATCCAATCTGCAGAATTCGATGCATGGCGAGGCGAACGAGTTTCAGTGAGCGAACAGGTCATTACAAGAGTTGGTGATTCCTGCAAGTAACCGGCTTTTGCCAGTTCTGCATCCAGTATCCTGTAATGAGATTCAGGCCCACCGCAATCGGGCACTTGCACTATCACGCACTGCCTGCGCTCGGTAAAGAAACCCTCTGCAGCCTCCCTCACCATAGCAATTGACGGCCTGCTATCGCTGAACAAACTCAAACAGTTGGTTCTACGCGTACTGCCTCCAGAGGCTCTCAACACGCCGAACTCTAGAGGCATTTCTTCAAGCGCCGGCCACGCTGACCTCGCTATCTGCTCAATATTGCTGATTCTCATAATCCAGGCTCCGCTGCAAAATGTTGTGGCAAAAAAAAACCTCTAAGGCTGGAGGCTCTTAGAGGTTTTTTATGATTCAGTATAAGGACTGATTACAACCGCAATTCTCCGCCAGGTGAGTAATTCGCGCGCGCAGCACGGCGCGCCGCCGCACGATTGGCTGCGGTTGCACTACTAACTACGGTATTCATTGCTTTGTAATTCATGTCTGATATTGGTATATCCGGTTCAGGCGGCGACTTTATTTGATCAGCTATCGACTGTCAATAGTCGCGAGTACGATTAAAAATCCACGTCAATATTTCCCATATCAATGGCCTGGCGTAAATCCATCTCCAGCAATGAGTTGTCTATAAGCCACCACTCATGCTGACGCCCTGTCAGAGCGCCCTCGAGCACCAATACCAGCACATACACACTTAGAGCTGTCCCCAATAACGTGTACCTGTTTTTCAGAATTTTATCTTTCATGATATGTCTCCAATTACCTCGTATTCTGTCCAATTCAGTCAATAAAACGGCGCATGTAAACCGCTCCTGCGATCAGAATGGATCCAACAACGATGCCTATAAACATGTCATAGCTAAATAATCGGTCCATCAATCCACCATATTCCACAATGATAAAATTGTCCGGATCGGAGCGAGTCTGAATCCAGTTAGACAGAAATTGCGTATCGAAAATAAAGCCTTCCAGAAACAACAGGAGCACAAGTACACCTATGGCCCAGATCAGCGGAGTGCGATTGGCGAATGCTGAAAACAGTAATAACCAGCCCACCATTGGTAACAGCCAAATGGCGCTTGTTAACGCAAACAGATAGACAACGGGGAGGCTCCAGACTGCCGAGATAAACATGTAGCCCAAACCTGACACATCAATTCCGAGCGCCATACCGGAAAATATTAGCCAGAGAATACCGACAGCATACAAGACAAATATAACCGCGACGTAAAACAAGGGTGCTATAGCTGTGATAGCAACAACTTTAGAGATCACAGTTGCCAGATTAGAGACGGGCATGGATTGCCAGAACAGAATGCTGCTGTCTCTTCGGTCCTGGTACAGAGTAGTGTTGAGATAGAGGATCGCACAAAAATGCAGAATCAGCATGAACGGCAAAGTGTGAAATACAAACACTGCAGACATATCCACAGGATTGCCACCATCGAAATAACGCGCAAGCCATTCCACAGCCCGTGCTTTATCTACTTCTGTCAATGCATTGATAATAAGAAAATCGACTACAAATATCAGTAGTCCCAGCACAACGGGCGCCCAAATAAACAAATTTTTATGCTCTGATACTTCCCGCCTTAGCAACGTGATGAACTGCGATAACATGAAATTATTCATCTCTGTGATCCTTCAGCTTGGCCACGAATAAATCAGCAACACTGGGTGTGTAGAGCTCGCCCAACCCTTCCAGCTGTACACGCGGAACTGATTCAAAAGTGTAACAACTCTTGCCCAGTAGTTTGCGTATGTGTATAGGCTTGAGTGCCTCTGCCTGTTGTGTCTGATCTGGAGCAACCACAACTTCCGTGTAGATTTCGGCGAGATCAGACATCATCGAATTCAAGACAATCTTGCCTTTATTGATAAATATCAGATGCGAGAGCAGCGCCTCTATTTCTTCAACCTGATGTGTGCTGATAATAATCGTACGATCACCATCGTAGAAGTCATTCAAGAGCCGATCATAAAATTCCTTACGATAAATAATATCGAGGCCGAGTGTTGGCTCATCCAACACCAGAAGCCTGACTTCGATAGCCATGACCACGGCGAGGTGTAATTGCGTCACCATACCCTTGGAAAGTTCCTTGACTCGTTTGTTGACTGGAATTTCGGTCGTGGCCAGGAATTTTTCTGCTTTACTGCGATCGAAGCGCGGGTGAACGCCTGCAACGTAATCTAGGATCTGTCTGACTTTGAGCCACTTCGGCAGAATCCCCACATCGGCAATAAAACAAACGTCTTCCATGAGTTTGTGCCTGGCGCCGCGCGGGTCCCTGCCCGCTACTTCGAGCTCTCCCTCGACATCGCACAAACCAATTAGGGCTTTCAATGTCGTGGTTTTGCCAGCTCCATTGGGTCCGATCAATCCACTGATGGCCCCTTGCGGTATGTCAAGATCTACATTATCCAGCGCTTTGAAATTTCCGTAGAGCTTGGTGAGTCCGCGGGCGTGAACGATATTTTCCATCACTAGTTTCTCCAGAACCTCGCGCGATCAACCCTTCTCGCCGCCAGGTAGCTCATGGATTTCCAGCCCAAGTCTCTCAATTCGAGCGACAATTTCTGGCCATTCCTGTCGTAGAAATTTTTCACGTTCCTGCCTTCTGAGTTTATCTTGCGCTCCAGTAACAACATACATTCCAAGACCTCGTTTTTTTTCCACCAGTTCGTCATCCACCAGTAATTGCAATGCCTTGGATACCGTAATGGGATTGATGCGCTGCTCGCTGGCGATCTGCCGCACCGAGGGCAAGGCATCCCCTTCCTGCAAGAGTCCGTCCATAATCAGCTCTATCAGACGATCCCGCAGCTGCAGGTAAATTGGCTCTTTATTGTTCCACTTGATATCCACATTTATTCCAGACACTGCTTTAGTGTTATACATTCCTACAACACCATATCACGGCAATGCAAGCACATGCGCGCAATCACATTAAGTGTTTGTTATTTAGTGGTTTTTACTCTAGTTGCAGTGTTGCAGATCAGGTCTGGCGCTTGTCCAGAACCGCGCCTGAGTCCAGTAATGCAGCTACTGCCTCATCGGCGAAGCCAAATTCTGACAGGATTTCCCTGGTGTGCTCACCGAAACGCGGTGGCTTATGACGGATGGAGCCCGGAGTACGAGAGAGCTTGATGGGTGTGCCGGTCATTTTGTACCAGCCATCTTCTACCGTCATGCCGCGATGGTGGGTATGAGGATGGTCAACTACCTGGGCAGTGTCATGTATAGGGCCCGCTGCCAAACCTGCGTTGGCAAGTAAGTCGCAGATCTCATGGCCGTCAATCTTCATCAAGGAAGACTCCATTTCCATTTTCAATTCATCGCGGTTGTTTACCCGATCAATATTACTGGTAAAACGCTCATCATCCAGCATATCAGGCCGGTCCAGCGCAGCGCAGAGCTTGGCGAATGCGCGATTGTTACCAGCACCAATAAAGATATCCACGGTCTTTGTGCGAAAAGTGTCATAGGGGCTGATATTAGGGTGGGCATTACCCGTGGCGGTGGGAATCTTGCCGGAAAAATTGTAATTCACTATATGAGGATGCATAAGCGACACGGCGCAGTCATAGAGAGTCATATCCAGATACTGACCTTGTCCTGATTTTTCTCGCTCAGCCAATGCCATCAGAATTGCTATAGCTGAATACAAGCCGGTCCCCATATCCACCATGGCCAGGCCCAATCGGGTTGGGTTGCTACCTTCCTCACCATTAACACTGAACCAGCCTGCCATCGCCTGAATGATCGCGTCATAGCCCGGAAATCCACCCCATGGGCCATCGCTGCCAAAACCGCTTACGCGACAATGTATCAACCCGGGAAATTTAGCCTTCAAGGTATCTTCAAAGCCCAGCCCCCATTTTTCCATAGTACCCGGCTTGTAGTTCTCTATGAGTACGTCGGCCTTTTCAAGCATATGTAATAACACATCGCGACCTTCCTCAGTTGTGAGATCAAGCCCCATAGAACGTTTATTGCGATTTACGCCGATAAAGTAAGCAGCATCGCCTTCGTGAAACGGCGGGCCCCAGTCACGGGTTTCATCACCACGTGGAGGTTCGATCTTGATAATTTCCGCACCGTGATCACCCAGAATTTGGGTACAATACGGACCACCGAGCACTCGCGAGAGGTCAATGACCAGTTTTCCTGCAAGTGCGCCTTGACTAGTACTATTCAAGAATTCAGACCCTGGTTGATTTGTGAAGTTACGGAGGCATTCACTACATGCACACCGGCTATAAGGGGCTGAGAGGATAAATCACGTACCGCGAGGTATCAAGTGGCTTCAGGTCTCTACAGCGGTGAAAAGCTCGCTGAGATAGTCTGGACCAAGACCATCGCGCCCCACAATGTTGCGTAATTGCTTGAGGGCTTCGATCTGGATTTGACGTACGCGCTCCCGGGTTAGTCCGATATCCTTTCCGACATTCTCGAGGGTCTTGGGCTCAAAGCCACCCAGACCGAATCGTCTTCGGATAACATCCTGATGCCGCGGTGATAATTGTTGCATCCACTGCTGTAAAAGCTGGCGGAATTCGCCGTTAACAGTTTGACAAACAGGCTCCCTCTCCGACTGTGCTGACAAAAGGTCGACCAGGGTAGTATCAGAATCGGCGACAGTCGGCGCATCTGCAGAGACTTGCGACTCTTCGAGCAGGTAAAGCTGCTCAATCTCCTTTACTGATATAGTCATGGTGCTGGCGAGTACTTTCGGGCTGGGTACACCGCCCATATTTAAACAAAGCGACTGTTCCAGTTTATTCAGACGACGGATTTGCTTGCAAACATGTACGGGTAATCTGATAGTTCGCGTCTGATTCATAATCGCGCGTTCTATATTCTGCCGAATCCACCAGGTTGCGTAGGTGGAGAAGCGATAGCCTTTGTTAGGGTCAAATTTTTCAACAGCGTGCATTAGCCCCAGATTCCCCTCCTCCACAAGGTCCAGTAGCTCCAGTCCGCGGTTAAGATAACGCCTGGCAATTTTGACCACCAACCGCAGGTTGCTTTGAATCATACGTTGTCGTGCTTGTTGATCACCTTTTTGCACACGTCGGGCAATTTGCAGTTCCTGCTGGGCCGATAACAGCTGTGTGAATCCGATCTCGCGCAGGTATAGGCGCGTGGCATCAGTATTTCCTTGAGCAGCCAGCTCGCAGTCTCGTATGGGCGCAGAATGTGAATCGTTATCAGAATGTGTGCGAACTGAAGATGGTGGCATAGTGGAATTCCTTTTCCCTGTGCTGAGCAGCGCTCCTGGTGACGCCTTTTCTTAGTATAGATAATCCTGCCAAAAAATCGAACTAGCCCGCATCTGTTAAAAACCCGGGCAAAAAGAATTCAGCTACCATAATTGGCTTGTCATACAAATGAAACAGGCTGCGCCTCCCCCAGGCCCCATCGAGCCATGGTGAAATTTCGAGGGTGCCACGCCGCAACTCAGGATGACTAAAAAGATATTCTCCCAGGGGTTTGGTATTGAGCCTGACAACCTCTTGCAGCGGACTGAAGAAGCTGTGTTCCGGGATGATGGTATGGGCCATGACCCAGGGCTGCCCCTTGCCGAGCAAGATCACCTGCCGCGACCAGAAGCGATGTGAAGGGGCTAAAGGGCCAAAGGCCTTGCGTAATTCCAGACTCGCTACAGTTATCCACTTTTCCGCCACTACCTCAACGGAAAATTGATTGGCACTTTTGCTTTTCAGGGCCTGGGTAAGTGAACCTTTGTCAGTCAGCCATTTCAGCCAGGAATCGGGAACCGCGAAGGCATGAGGTTCTCCCCAGCCAAGCTGGGGAGAACTCAAGTCAGGATTGGATGCTGCTACAACCAAAGACACAGCAGAGTCGTGGCGACTCCTAGCGTGGCTGGTAATTTTGCAGCGTACGGATAATCACCGTGATAACGCGGCGGTTCTCAGCTCGACCTGCAGCGCTGTCATTGCTGGCAATCGGTTGAGATTCGCCAAAACCAGTGGCAGTTATACGACTACCCTGGACATCAAACCGCTCTATCAATACATCACGTACAGCATTTGCACGGCGCTCAGATAGCCCCTGATTATACTCTTCAGTACCCATGCCATCGGTGTGGCCTTCCAGCTCGATCACGAGATCAGGATACTGTTCCATGAAGTCTGCAACCTCTTCGATTTCATCGAAATACTGTGGTCTGACTTCAGAACGATCGAATTCAAAATTGACCAATAACTCCACGCGGGCAACTTCTTCCACAGGAATCGGGCAACCTTCGGCATCTACCGCATAATTTCGTGGGGTATCAGGACAGGCATCTGCGCTGTCTGGCACGCCATCGCGATCATCATCGGCTGGCGCGGGGGTTTCTGGTCGGGCTGCCGGAGCTGGAGCTGGTGCAGGTGCCGGACTCGCAGTCTCGCGACGCGGGCTGCTGTCACCACCAAAATACCAGATCAGTGCAGTATCTATGCCCCAGTCACGATCCTCGGTATCTCTACCCAGGAAGGTATAAGCGCGCGCTGCGGTACGCCAGGTGAGATTATCTGACAGCTTGTATTTAACGCCGCCGCCGATATCCCAAATTGTATCGTTTTCACCTTCGAATTTGGTGTTACCAAAGCCGGTAACGACAAATGGCTGCCAACTCCCGGAGCCATCATTCAGGCCATAAAAGAAATCGAATTTATAGTGATCAACGTCGATATCGCTACCTGCGGCAGTTTCCGGGTCAAGATCAAACGTACTGATCTCGGCACTGATTCTATCGGTAAAGTCATAGCCAAATCCTGCGAAATAGCCGATGTCTTCATCCAGATCCAATCCGTCATCGAACTCCATCCACTGCAGACCAGGCGCCAGGTAAAACTGCCCTTCGGCAGCGCTTAGCGTTCCGGTTGCCAGGACGGTAAACAGGCCAGCTAACAGTATATTGCGGATATTTCTCATTTAATTCGTCATGCCTCTTGAGCGGTGTTTTGTAAGGAGAACGAATTATAAGCGTAATTGGTTCCAAATTCAGGCATAGTTATTTGCCTCAATAATGGTGGGCGAATACCCCGTCAGAGGCTCGCATCGGGCCCAAAGTCCGCTAACCACGCTAGGGTAGCGTTTATTTCGCTGCATCGATTGGCTATATTGAACTTGTCCTTGCCACCCCGGAAATATTGTCTTGCAAGATTGGCGCAACGAACTCAATAAACTCATTGTCATCTTACTGGTTGCTATCACCGTTGGCGCACTGCTGGGGCATTTTTACCTGTCGATAGTGATCACTCTCACTGTGTATACGCTCTTCAACATCCTGCAATTACGCAAGCTGCATCACTGGTTGTATGGAGAAGGGATTGAGGACAGGTCTCCTCCTCCGGAAAGCTTCGGGCTCTGGGGCAGCGTCTTTGACGGCATCTATCGCCTGCAAAAACAGGAGCGCAGTGCCAGCGCCCACCTGGAAAACATCATCAATAAGGCCCAGGAATCCTCGGCCGCGTTGGAAATGGCTGTCATCATGGTTAACAAGTCCAACAACCTCGACTGGTGGAACCAGGCTGCAGAACAATTGCTGGGGCTACAGTACCCAAGAGACAGACATCAATCCGTTACTAACCTTATCAGAGACCCGCGCTTCGCTGATTATTTTCACAATGAAAAGTACGACACTACCCTGATATTGAATGCGCCCGGTGACAGCAAGCGTGTGCTCGAGTTTCAGATCGCCCTGTTTGGCGAGCATGAACGGCTGATGATCGTCAGGGATATTACCCAGCTTCACAAACTTGAAATGATGCGGAAGGATTTCGTCGGGAACGTTTCTCACGAATTGGGAACACCAATCACCGTGATCAAAGGCTACCTCGAGGCTATCCTGGACAACCTGGAAGATCCTACTGGCAAATGGCGCAAGCCTATCGAACAAATGCAGCGCCAATCGATTCGAATGGAGAATATCGTGAGGGATCTACTAATCCTGTCTTCCCTCGAAACGAAAACTCCGCCCAGGACACAAGAAAAAATCGTCTGCCACAAACTATTTGCAGAAATCAAACATGATATGGCACAGACATTCGGGGAAAAGGAACATACGTTTACAATTGATTGCGCAAGTGATCTTGTATTGTCAGGAAATCGCAGTGAAATTTACAGCGCAATCTCCAATCTGGTGTTAAATGCAGCGAAGTACACGCCCGCCAATGGCACAATTCAACTCACGGCTCGCGTCATTAATGACAAACTCAAGATTGAAGTGACGGATAACGGGATTGGTATCGAGAGCAAACATATCCCTCGCCTCACCGAGCGCTTCTATCGAGTGGATGTGAGTCGATCAACTGAAAGCGGTGGCAATGGTCTGGGCCTGGCCATCGTCAAACATATCCTGGCGCGCCACCAGGCAGAATTAAAAATATCGAGCGAGTTAGGTCGGGGCAGCGTATTTAGCTGTGTATTCCCTGCCTCAAAATGGTCGCGGGTGTCAGAAGAAAAATCCCAATTAGAAACCGCGTTGCAGGCACCCGACAGATCAGCAGAGCACTCTGACTGACCTGTCGGTTTGCAAAGAGCTAAAAAGTGATCCGCAAGCGCAACTGCAATGCTTCAGGATCATCATCCCCTGCCGCGCTGTCAGAATCTGCCATGATGTAGTTTCCGGTTATACGGATGTTCCGGTTCATATAATAATTGAGACCGAAAGTCAGAGTATCGGCTTTACCACCAGCTATCCCACCGTCATTGAGATCCAGATTGCTTAGTCTGACCGCTACCTCCCATGCACCTGATGGAGAGCTGGGCGTTAGCGTATCGAATGCACCATTAGAGTTGCTATAAGGCCTGGAATCATCAGTTAAAAAATAGCTGGCATAAGCGTAGTACCCGGTAAAACGCAGATCTGAACCAAGATCTCTCTCTACATGCTGAGAGACGAATTCACCTTGCGCAGACCATCGGCCGTTAACAAAAGCTGCTTCCAGACCATAACGTTGCAATGATTTTACATTCGCAATACTACCGGTATTTACTATACGGTGATCGTCCTGGTGCGAGTCCGGACGGGCACGAAACCGCACGGTATCGTCATCGGCTTTTTCCCGAGCGATATTGACGCCAAGATGCAACAAACTGTCGGTGGCAAGCGCTGGTCGATAAACAAAGCGCCCGCCAAACCCGGTGCCCTGTACCGCATTGTTGGCTTCGTTTGTATATGCAGACGCAGCCAGTGAGTATTGGTCACTCCAGCGCTGATATCCGACACCCATGCGGCGGTCAGTCACCAGTGCATTAACCATTGCTCTCTCGGTAAAAGTCATATTATTGGAACTGGTTAGAAACTCGAGGCTGGAGAACTGCTTGAAGTTACCAATTACAATCCTGCCATTATCAAACCCGTTGTAACGCACGTAGCCGTCTTTCAATTCTGGTTCGTCACCAGAAAACTCGGTCTGTACGCGATACTCCCAGTCGTCACTCAGGTCTCCACGGATATAGACTCGACCTCGTCTTAATTCACCACCATCTTCATATTCATATTTATCATTATTGAAATAGGTAGCATCGGCATGTACCCGCCCGCCGAATTCGACCGTCGGGTAGTTTTCAGCAGCATAGGACTGGGTACCGAGTGCAATCCAGAGTGAAGTTGTAAAAATATAATGAATGCGCATCATTTCTCCCCTTTGTGACGTCGATATTTTATTAATTGTTAAGCGAAGTACCTGAAGTCCGGTGAAAAAAGGCAAATAGATAATTTTGGGGAAAGTTGCTCAGACATTGAGGGTTGTTCACGAAATTCGTGAGATTGTTACTGCCTGGACTCGCCATGATAATACAGTGAATCACTTGCCTGCCTACCCCGCACCGTACCTACAAGTACGGGGTTAACTATATGGCAGATATATTACATTAACATGACAAATTTACAGTTCTGCAAACAAATTGACTTTATTCTTGCTTACTCATCAACGATTTTGTCCGCCACCTTTTTCAGATTCTCATGGCGCACATCCATGCCTTTGACCAGATAAATCACGTGCTCAGAAATATTCTTGGCATGGTCACCGACCCGTTCCATTGCCCGCAGAGCCCAGAGCAGGTTCAGCACACGCGAAATGCTGCGAGGATCTTCCATCATGTAGGTAATCATCGAGCGGGTAGCGCTGCCATATTCCTTGTCAACAATGGCATCTTGCTGGGCAACAGCCAGAGCAGCTTCCGCGTCGTAACGCGCAAATGCGTCCAGTGCAAGGTTTACCATGCGAGTAACCTGATCCCCGATATGCTTGAATTCCACAAAGCCTTCTGGGAACTCTCCTTCTTCACTTAGCTTTATAGCCATATGAGCGATTTTGGCTGACTCGTCTCCAATTCGTTCCAGATCCCGGACGGTTTTAATAATCGCCAGTACCAATCGCAGATCGCTCGCCGCTGGTTGACGCCTGGCCAAAATCAGATGGCACTCTTCGTCGATCGACACTTCCAGACTGTCGATTTCATCGTCATCCTGGGTGACTTTTAAGCCCAGGCCACTATCGGCATTCACGGCGGCTTCCAGCGCGTCATTAAGCTGCTTTTCAACGACGCCGCCCATTTCGAGCATGTGTTTTTTTACATCTTCCAGTTCAGCATTAAATTGCTGGGAAATGTGATGTCCGTGTCCTTCGGCTTGTGAATTCATCTGAATTGCACCTTAAATAGTTGATATTCGTAGTTTTATCCGTATCGACCGGTAATATAATCCTCTGTCTGTTTTTCGGCAGGATTAGTAAATATATTATCGGTTGTATCGAACTCCACCATATTCCCCATGTACATGAACGCAGTAAAGTCCGAAACGCGAGCGGCTTGTTGCATGTTATGGGTAACAATCACGATCGTATAATCGCGCTTTAATTCATTAATAAGCTCTTCGATCTTAAGCGTAGATATAGGATCCAGCGCGGAGGCGGGCTCATCCAGCAGCAAGACTTCTGGTTCTACAGCTATCGTCCTGGCTATCACCAGTCTTTGCTGTTGACCGCCAGACATACCTAGCGCACTGTCATGTAACCGGTCTTTGACTTCATCCCAAAGCGCCGCGGCTTTCAATGATTTTTCAACAACTTCATCCAGCACTCGCTTGGTATTAATTCCCTGAATACGTAAGCCATACGCAACATTTTCGTATATCGATTTTGGAAAAGGGTTGGGTTTTTGAAAAACCATCCCCACACGTCGACGCAAATCTGCCACATCCACCGATTTTTCGTAGATATTTAGCCCGTCAAGCTCGATTGCACCTTCAATTACACAATCGTCAACCAGGTCATTCATGCGGTTGAAGCACCGCAGCAAACTGGATTTACCGCAACCGCTCGGACCAATAAATGCCGTAACATGCTGACTTGGAATAGCCAGGTTTATATCGATTAGCGCCTGCTTATCCCTGGAGTAGAATAAATTCAGATCTTTGGCAACAAGGCAATGCTCAGAATCTGCGTCATCGCTCAAATTGTTATTTTCTCGTGAAAGTGCAGATGCCACATTGACATTGCGCAATCTTTCCTGACCCGATAATTTTTCGTTCTGATTCATTCTTCCCACCATATACTTTGCTTAAACATCAAGCGCCTTGTACTTTTCTCGCAAGTGATTACGCAGCGCGACAGCACTGAGGTTCAATGCCGCAATAACAATCACCAGCAGTAGCGCAGTTGCAAATACCAGCGGTCTGGCTGCCTCTACGTTAGGACTTTGAAATCCGACATCGTAAATATGAAATCCCAGATGCATAAACTTCTGATCAAGGTGCAGGTAGGGATAATTGCCGTCCACTGGCAACGATGGCGCCAATTTCACCACGCCTACCAGCATCAGCGGAGCCACCTCGCCCGCCGCACGCGCCACGGCGAGTATTAAACCGGTCATCATTGCCGGGCTCGCCATGGGCAGAACCACCCGCCACAAGGTTTCGAACTTGGTTGCCCCCAGCGCCAGACTACCTTCTCTCACACTGCGCGGAATTCGCGCCAGGCCTTCTTCAGTAGCAACTATCACGACTGGCACTGTCAGCAACGCGAGTGTCAATGACGCCCACAACAAACCAGGTGTGCCGAAGGTTGGTGCTGGTAACGCCTCGGGGTAAAACAACTGGTCTATTTCGCCGCCAAGTATATAAATGAAGAATCCCAGACCAAATACGCCATAAACAATTGAAGGCACTCCAGCGAGATTATTCACGGCAATTCTGATGATACGGGTTATGGCACCCTGTTTGGCATATTCTCGTAAATAAACTGCCGCAACGACACCAAAAGGCGTGACGAACACAGACATAAGTAACACCATCATCACAGTGCCGAATATAGCCGGAAATATTCCGCCTTCTGTATTCGCTTCCCGCGGCTCATCTGTAAGAAACTCACCAAGTTTGGACATGTATGTCAGCAGCTTGCGGCCCACACCCATGGCATTCGGTCGATAGGCCCGCACCACTTCAGCCAGCTCTATTTCAGTTTCCTGTGCGTTCGCAACGACAAATACGGCAGAATCTCGACTGATATCTTCATATAGTCCGGCCAATTCCTCCTGCAATACAGCATATTCCGCATTTAACTCCGCACGCTCCCATTCTATTTCCTGTAACGCTTGCGGTGTATTCGTGCCATTCAACTCCAGTCGTCGCTCACTGAGTCGCAAGCGCTCCATCGCATAGTTGATCTCGCCTATTTCCTGTTTTTCGATTTCATAAATCTCATCATAAATTCCAAGCGCGCGAGCCAGACTGGCCTCAAAAACATTCCAGACGGTCTCTTCTGAATCTTGTTCGATTGTAACTACCGTTACACTGTCTTCGATAACCTCATGCAGATAGCCGTAAAAATTGCCCCATTCTCGCCGTTCAAGCGTGACCAGCGCCTCTGGAAACTCAATATCCGAAATATAGTCTGTCAGCACCCAGGTGAAATCCGCTCCGGTAAGGTCGCGATTACCCAATTTCAGTAACTGGCGATCATAAAAATCCTGGCTTTCGTCTACCGGAATGCCGGAAGAAGTAATTTGCACAGCACTAATTGCCTCTGTCTCGACCCTCTCACCGATGACTTGCATAGTGGTGCGTTCAGAAAAGCTGGGGGGAGAATAATTGGCTTGCATCACGTCTTTCGGCCAGAAATGATTCATTCCCCGCACTGTAAGCAGCAACAACAGTCCAATTACCATAACGATGCTAATGGCAACAGCGCCTGCATTCAGCCATATCCAGGGCGTACCACCATTTATCCAATGTGAAATTCTATTACTCATATTGTGCTGTACTTGGTTCGCAGTCGTTGCCTTACGACCTCAGCAATCGTGTTGAAAACGAAAGTAAAAAGAAATAAAACCAGCGCGGCCAGAAACAGAATCCGATAGTGAGTGCTGTCGACTTCAGACTCAGGAATTTCAACCGCGATATTTGCAGCCAGTGTGCGCATACCTTCGAATATATTGATGTCCATTACTGGTGTGTTACCGGTCGCCATTAGAACAATCATGGTTTCACCTACGGCTCTGCCCATGCCGATCATCAGCGCACTGAAAATCCCCGGGCTGGCAGTGGGCAGAACTACCCGGTACAGGCTTTGCCAGGGCGTTGCTCCAAGCGCAAGAGATCCATATGTGAGATGTCTGGGGACCGTAAAAATTGCATCTTCCGCAATAGAAAATATAGTTGGGATTACGGCGAAGCCCATCGCGAACCCTACGACCAGTGCGTTGCGCTGGTCATAGCTGATCCCCAATTCGCTACTGATCCAATAACGCATGTCGCCGTCAAAGAATGCGCTCTCCAATGGAGTCGCGATAACAAAGGACAGGTAGCCAAACAGCAATATCACTGGTATTAGCAGACCCGCTTCCCAGCCTTCCGGAACTATATACCGGAATCTCTGCGGCAGCTGGCTCCAGCCAAAACTCGCTAGCAGAATGCTGAATGGCAGGATAAATAGAATAGAGAAAATACCCAGCAGGTTATTCTCAACAAAAGGTGCCAGCCAGAGCCCTGCCAGGAAACCCAATACCACAGTTGGCAATGCTTCCATTAGCTCGATTAGTGGTTTGACTTTGCGGCGCATGGCTGGCGCCATAAAATACCCGGTGAAGATTGCGCCGCAGATCGCCAGCGGAGTCGCTAACAGCATTGCATAGAATGCTGCTTTCAGTGTGCCGAATGAGAGTGGGACCAGACTGTATTTGGGTTCAAAATCGTTCGTTGCAGAAGTAGATTGCCAGATGAACTCGGGCTCGGAATAGCCTTCATACCAAACGCGGCTCCATAAAGCCGACCAGGACACTTCCGGATGTTCATTATGCACCTGCCATACAGCAATATTCCCGGTTGAGGTTTCCGCGATCAGTGAATCACCACGGGGGGAAATAGCAATGCCTGAAACATCACCCTGGAAGAGCTGCTCGCTGAATACTTCGCGCCGCGCAGTCGTATTGTAAATAGCCAGGGTTCCTTGCCGATCCACAGCAACAAAATTCTTGCGGCGCTGCTCTGCGGTAATATCTGCGATCGCATTCTCAGCTGGTCGGAAGGTCCGAATCAGCTGCAAGCTCGGTTGGCCTTCATCCCTCACAACAAACCACTGGGAAATCCTGCCCCTGTTATCAGCGACCAACATGGATATACCACCCAGCAGGAACGCCACCTTTGTGGGCCGCGCATTGTTACCCGCCAGTAAAGCCTCAGAGATAAATGGATCCTGGGAACCCGTGAATACTGCCTGCACATCCAGCAACCTTACCAGTCCGCTGTCTGATATGAGGAAGAGCCAGCGCATGTCGTTATCAACATATATCTGATTAATGTCTCCGATGCGCTGCGTCAGAGTAGATGTGTCAATTTCGAAACTCGCGTCTTCGCCCCCAAGCGCAAAAGCTGTAAACATATTGGTCTGGCGACTCGCACGAATCAGGTTTACTTCGCCCTGCCTGTCCGCACCAACCAGGATCAGGCTTTCTCCAGCAGTACGAATCGCCAGGCTGTTCAACTCAGAGTCGTTGAACAATGCGTAAAGGTCTTCACCGAATGGATACTCTATGATTGGCCTTATATTGCGCTCATTGGTACCAGGAGCAAATGAAGTTTGATAACCATAGCGCGCAACCAGCGCCCGGCCATTACTAAATCCCAGCGCAAACACCCCGGATTCTTCAGAGTCCAGCGCAAAGCTGGTAATAGCAGCGCCAGCTGAAAGAGGCAATTGCAGATTCTGGACCGAGTCACCTGATGCAAGATTGAAAAAGCTGACCTGACCTGCATTATTAAGCCGCATACCTATTTCGGATTGTTCGTCTATCGCCAGATGGAGCGTTTCTCCAGTCGCACCGTCTAACTGAAATTCATTGGTCTGTTCCAGTTCGGCACTGGCAAACAGCGGCACAACTTCATAAAAAAGATAGAGAAATATCAGCAGGATGGCGACGATTACACTAATCCCGCCAATGCCAATTGAGACTTTTGCAGCCTGGTCAGAAAAGTGACGGATCTTGCGCCGTAGTTTGAGGCGTGGAGAGGTAAGGTCCAGTGCCCTGGCGCTCTGTTGCTCTTGGTCTGGCTTGCCAGCGCTATCTGTGGCTGCGCTGTTGTCGGAAGTCGGAGGCATTGGCTTTTATCTTATTCGGGTTCGACGAATATTACTGATTAATGACACGACAGTCACTGCACATAACAATAACTACGCATACTCGCAAAAAAGACAAAGGTTCAGCTCCAGTGGAAACCGAACCTTTGCAATGTTTTTCAAATTGGGCGTATATCGAACCAGGGCACTTACATACCCAGAATCTGCATTGTCCTTTCAACTACAGCTGCCGGTAAGGGAATATAGCCGTCTTTTACCACAACATCTTGTCCACTTTGCGACATGACCAGCTTGATGAATTCTCGCTCCAGCGGCGGCAGCGGTGTATTAGGTGCCTTGTTTACATAGACATAAAGAAAACGGGCCAGGGGGTAATTTCCTGCAATGGAATTTTCTGCTGAGGCTGCAAAGAAATCAGAGTCGGCATCGCGCGCGAGTGGCACGGCACGGACACTCGAAGTTTGATATCCAATGCCGGAATAACCTATGCCATTGATCGAAGTACTCACAGACTGCACGACAGATGCAGATCCCGGTTGCTCGTTTACGCTATTCTTGAAATCGCCATCGCATAGGCCAATTTCCTTAAAATATCCGTAGGTGCCAGAGACAGAGTTGCGACCGAAGAGTTGAATATCACGTCGCTCCCAGGGGCCGCGCAGGGCTAACTGCCCCCAATTTTGAATACTTTGAGAGAAGCCACAACGTTGGTTGGAAGAAAAAATCGCGTCCACCTGGGGAATTGTCAATCCTTCGATTGGATTATCCTTGTGCACGAATACCGCCAGCGCATCGATTGCTACGGGGATCGCAGTGGGCTTGTAACCATAACGTGATTCAAACGCTTCAATTTCATTATCTTTCATCGCGCGACTCATCGGCCCGATGTTGGAGGTGCGCTCAGTGAGGGCTGGAGGCGCTGTGGAAGACCCGGCTGCCTGAATCTGGATATTCACGTTGGGGTACAGACGTTTGAATTCCTCGGCCCAAAGCGTCATTAAATTCGCCAGCGTATCTGAACCCACACTGGACAAATTTCCGGAAACACCGCTGGTCCTCTCGTACTGAGGTAAATTGGCATCAACTTCTGCGGCTTGAAGATTACAACTGAATATTGCAGCTATGGACAGGCTGGCCAGCATCCTCGATGTGAGTCGCTTCATGTGATCCCTCCCAGGAGATTGGTTACTGAATCGAGAGCTTAACTATAGGCGCTGCATATTACAGAAATATGACAATTTGAAGAAAACCGTCAGTTTTGGCACTTTTTCAAGTTGAGATGGGGGCACCCAGAGGATCTATGATAATATCGCAGAGCTCAACAATCCTGCAGGCTTGGAGGATTGACCCGGAATTTCAAAAAACACTTTACTGCATAATCCCGGACAATCTGTGAGAGTCTCGCGCGTTGTCATTTATCAGTCATATAACAGGGGCTAATTCCGCGTAGAATAAGCCCGGTTCCTGGCGTAGCCCGTTTCGTAATTGAATTCAGAATCATGAGCAATCAGTCGCAACATTCCGGTGACAAACCACTCCAGGTAGTAGTTGATAACTCAATGAAACCTGAGGGGACAGTAAATCAGGACGGTATGGAATTACCAGCCATAGACCTGCACGACAGCAATTACTACGAGAATCGCGAGCTAAGCTATCTTAAATTCAATCTGCGCGTGCTCAGCCAGGCTCGCGATCCGGAAAATCCGTTACTGGAACGCCTGATGTTCCTGTTAATTTTCAGCTCGAATCTCGATGAGTTCTATGAAATTCGGGTGGCGGGGCTTAAGAAACAACTGGATTTCGGTCGGCAGCGACCAGGACCAGATGGCAAATACCCCGACCAGATACTGAAAACAATTCATGAGGAAGTCAGAGTTGCCCTGAGCGAGCAGTACAGAATACTTAATGATGAGCTTTTCCCTTCCTTAAAGCAGCAAAACATCCATTTCCTGCATCGCCATGAGTGGAGCAAGGAACTCAAAAAATGGGCGAAGCAATATTTCCACGATGAAATATTACCGGTAATCAGCCCGTTGGGCCTTGATCCGGCTCACCCGTTTCCACGATTGGTAAACAAGAGCCTTAATTTCATCCTGTCGCTCGATGGCAAGGACGCGTTCGGCCGCGAGAGTGGACTTGCCATTGTGCCTGCGCCACGCTCCCTTCCACGACTGATAAAGGTGCCACGCGAAATAATGCCTGAAGGGGATAATTTCATCTTTCTCTCTTCTGTTATCCATGCCTATGTAGATGAGTTCTTCCCCGGCATGAAGGTAGAGGAGTGTCACCAATTCAGGGTGACTCGAAATTCCGACCTGGAAATGTCCAATGTGGAAGTCGAAGATGTCGCCAGTGCATTGCGGGGTGAACTACATAGCCGTCGCTTTGGTGCTGCCACCAAACTTGAGGTGGGTAAGGACTGCCCTGCCGAGCTCACAAATTTCCTTTTGGAACGCTTCAACCTGACTCAAGATGAAATGTTTCAACTTGATGGACCAGTAAATCTGCAACGCATGATGGCCTTGCTCGACATGATTGATCGGCCCGATTTGCATTTCCCAAAATTTTCACCGGGAGCCCCCAAGGCACTCGAAGATGGCAATGACATATTCACTGCAGTAGACAAGGAAGACCAGTTGTTGCTGCACCCTTATGAATCTTTCACGCCAATTATTGATTGGGTAAGACAAGCTGCCAAAGACCCGTCTGTAGTGTCCATCAAGCAGACCCTGTATCGCACCAATGAATCTTCCGAATTAGTAGAAGCGTTGTCTGATGCAGCGCGAAACGGCAAGGAAGTTACCGTTGTCATTGAGTTGCGCGCCCGGTTTGACGAAGAAGACAATATAGAATTTGCGAGCATATTGCAGGAAGCAGGAGCAGTGGTGGTATATGGAGTTATGGGCTACAAGACCCACGCCAAGATGCTGCTGTTTGTTCGAAGAGTAGGTAGTGAATTGCGTCGCTATGCGCATCTGGGAACCGGCAATTATCACCGCAAGACTTCACTGTTGTACACCGATTACAGCTTACTCACAGCTAATGACGAAATTTGCGCGGATGTGCATAAGGTCTTCCAGCAAATCACAGGCATGGGTAAGAAAATACATCCCAAATTGCTCATTCATGCGCCGTTCAATCTGCGCAAGTCCATGAACAAAATGATACAGGCAGAAAAAGAGGCAGCACTCGCCGGCAAGCCCGCACGTATTGTAGCGAAAATGAATGCGCTGACAGACGCCGATATCATTCGGGAACTGTATGCAGCTGCGCAAGCTGGCGTGACCATTGACCTGATTGTTCGCGGAGTATGCTGTCTCAAACCCGGCATACCAGGATTGAGCACTAACATCAGAGTGATTTCAGTAGTAGGCAGGTTTCTGGAGCACTCGAGGGTTTATTATTTCCAGAATAACCCCCAGCAAGTCTACTGCGCGAGTGCGGACTGGATGGAACGTAATCTGAATGCGCGTATAGAAGTTTGCTTTCCCGTACTGAAGAAAAAACTTGCACAGCGGATTATTGACGAAATGGAAATTTATCTTGAGGGTCATCATCAAACCTGGGAATTGCAGGCAGATGGCACTTATCTAGAGCGAGTTACCGAGACCAATAATTCGGAAACCGAGCCTGTCCAAACCTTGTTCTTGCGGAAGCTTGCATCCTAGTTTTTAGAAATTATCAGGAATCCGTTTCGATTACTCGAGGCAGGCCACTACGCTCCATTGCCAGCATGGTTTTCTCATTCTTGACCATAAAGTCAAGCATACCTTCACGCAAGGCCGTAGCGCTGAATCGAATTGATTCAATACCATACACCTCCATCAATGCCATCAAAATGCACCACCCCGGCAGAAGCAAATCTCGCCGACTTTCTTTGACGCCAAGTATATCTTCACCCGCAGCAATACCTTCGGCCAGACGATCTTTGAGTTCCAACAAACCCTTGCGCTGGATTACTCCGCTACTGTAGCCATGATATTCACAAACATAACTCATCATCTTTACAGTACCGGATGAAGCATATATCTCTGTCCATCCTGCCTTGCGCATACCGGGCGCTACCGCATCGAACACTTCACAGGCCGCTGTCTTGCCCTGCTCCATTTGCTGTTTCAGGATTTTGACATCTGCTATTGCATCAGGAAAGAAACGATCACGCCAGGCAACACTGCCGATATCAAGACTCTCGGTAAGTAATCGATCATGGCCGCTACCAATAATGATTTCAGTGCTTCCACCACCTATGTCGATTACCAGTCGGTGCACATCAGATACCGGGAGCGCTGTGATTACGCCAGCATAGATCAGTACGGCTTCCTGCGTGCCAGAAATCACGGAGATATCAATGCCTATAGCACTGGCAGCCTTAATAAATTCAGGTGCATTGTCCGTTACACGAAACGTATTGGTACCCAGAGCCCAATAATTCTCAAGAGGATATTCGGCCATCAACTCCTTGAAGCGAGCAAGGCATGCCAAGCCCCTCTCGAATGCACCCGGTGAAATTACCCCGGTACTTTTGACATCTTCTCCAAGTTGCACCTTATCGCTACAGCGTTCAACGATTTTGATACGGCCCTTGTTCCATTCACCTATCAGCAAATGAAAACTGTTAGAGCCCAAATCAATACATGCATGCATTCTGAATACTCATCAGGTAAAAAAACAGCTCAGTTAGAGTTGTCAGGACGGACTTTAGTCTTACCGCTCCGTCACCAGATTGCAAATCAATCGCAGGATATTATCGTACAGAGAGGAATTGGAGGGGCTGGACACCTAACAAAACGCCCGGCAATAACCGGGCGCTGTATTGAAGCAGTATAAGTATGAGTTGCCCCGTCACATCATCGATTGTTGGTAGTTTTCCAACCCTACTTTATCGATAAGGGTCAGCTGAGTTTCCAGCCAATCGATATGGTCTTCTTCGCTATCGAGGATCTCGCTTAGCAAGTCCCGACTGACGAAGTCACTGACCGACTCGCAATATGCGATACCTTCGCGCAGATCCGGACAAGCCAGCATCTCGAGCTTCAGATCACACTCCAGCATCTCCTTGGTGTTTTCGCCCACCAGCAGCTTGCCGAGATCCTGCAAGTTGGGCAAACCCTCAAGAAACAGGATGCGCTTGATCAACTGATCGGCGTGTTTCATCTCATCAATTGATTCTTCATGCTCCTTCTCTGCCAGTTGCTTGAGCCCCCAGTCTTCATACATGCGCGCATGAAGAAAATACTGATTAATCGCAATCAGCTCATTCGCCAACGCAGTATTGAGATGTTTTATAACAGTTGCATCTGATTTCATGGAATCTCCTCGCAAAAACAATCCGCAAAGGATCGCGACTCAGCGCTACAATGTCAAGGCAAATGCATTGTAAGTGTTTGATTTATTGAAGAAAAGAAAATGAGAAGCAATCCCATTTCGATTCAAACGGAGCATCAAAAGGATGATTCGGAAGATTCTTCTCGGAAAGGGGTAATGCAGGGATTCGAGCGACCTAGCCAGCGTTGATAAAACTTGCCGACTTGTTGCACTCGTTTACGATGGATTGAGCGAGCTTGCCACATTTACCACACTGGCTGGCCACACCGAGCTTGGTGCGCAAATCAGTCAGATTACTGGCGCCACCACGACACAGATCGCGAATCTGGTTATCAGTGATTTGACGACAAATGCAGACGTACATGGCTATTCCTCTGTAGAAGTCGTAATTTAAATGCAAATGAGAATGATTGTCAACAAGATTTAGATCTGATACTGTTATCGACACTGAACTGTATACCCGCTTTTAAGTTATCTCATTGTTTTTCAAGAAGTAAATTCATAAATGTCACAGTCCCTATTATCAAATGCCCGCGTTGGTGATCGCTGCGTAGTGCTGGAAATCGCTCCCGAACCCAGGGAAATGCGCAGTCGACTCTATGCTCTGGGCGTGATTCCAGGTTCTGCGCTACAAATCCTGCGCTTCGCCCCTCTCGGTGACCCAATGCAGGTCAAAGTGGGAGGCAGCTTCATCAGCATCCGCAAATCAGAGGCGGATATTATTAGCGTCGAGATCCAATAACCTATGCAAAAAATCGCATTAACTGGCAACCCCAACTGCGGCAAGACCACGCTCTTTAACCTGCTCACCGGCGCCAATCAGAAAGTCGGCAACTGGCCTGGTGTGACAGTAGAGAAGAAATCGGGTTATTTGCAATGCGGCGCGAACAAGGTCGAACTGGTGGACTTGCCAGGCGTATATTCGCTGGAGCAGGAATATCAGGGCCTTGATGAGAAGATCGCCCGTGATTTTCTGGCAGAGGCAGAACTCAGCCTCGTCGTTAATATCGTCGATGCCACGAACCTTGAGCGCAGCCTGGTTCTTACCCAGCAGCTAATGGAACGTGACGTACCGATAGTGGTTGTTCTGAACATGCTGGATGTTGCAGATCAACAGGGGATAAAGGTCTCCGCTGAAGGCCTGGCGCGGTCTCTTGGCACCACAGTCATACCAATGATCGCATCCCGACGGCAGGGGCTGCCGGAACTGAGAGAGGCTCTCGAAGCCGGCCTTTCCCAGCCTATTGCACCGCGCAATATTGAAGCAACGCAAGCTGCAGCAGTAACGGACAATGTGGATTTCGGAGATCGCACACTGCAACGCTATCATCGGTCGCGGCAAATGCTCGGGGGGGTGGTTGAAGTAACTCCTGGGTTTGACAGCCTTTCAGAACGCATCGACCGTGTAGTGGTCAATCGCTGGCTCGGCATACCTGTGTTTCTGCTCATGATCTACATGATGTTTACAGTGGCCGTAAACCTGGGTGCAGTATTCATTGATTTCTTCGACATATTATTTGCCGCGGTACTCGTTGACGGCACAACCTGGGTTCTGCAACAGATGGGTGCACCTGCCGTAATCATCACCTTACTGGCGCAGGGTGTCGGCGGCGGCATCACACTGGTGGCCACTTTCATACCTGTCATTGCTTTTCTTTACCTGTGCCTCTCCATTCTCGAAGACTCAGGTTACATGTCGCGAGCAGCATTCGTCATTGATCGCTTGATGAGCGGCATTGGCTTGCCGGGTAATGCGTTTGTCCCGTTGATTGTCGGTTTCGGCTGCAATGTCCCGGCGGTGATGGCTGCTCGCAGCCTCGGCAGAGACAGCGATCGATTGATGACAATAGCTATGGCACCTTTTATGAGTTGCGGCGCAAGACTCACGGTTTATGCATTGTTCGCTGCGGCATTTTTTCAGAGTAACGGGCAAAACATCGTGTTTGGTCTGTATCTGTTTGGTATCGCACTGGCTATTTTTACTGGCTGGATATTTCGCAAACAATTATTTACTGGTGAAATCACGCCTTCATTCCAGGAAATGCCTGCTTACCACGTCCCTGTCGTGCGCAATATCCTGTTTACCACCTGGTTCAGATTAAAAGGTTTTATTTTCCGCGCCGGCAAGACGATTGTGAGTGTGGTAATTGTGCTCAGCTTCCTGAACTCTATCAGTACGGATTTTACTTTTGGCAACGAGAATTCAGAGGACTCATTGTTGAGTGTGATTGGCAAATCCATTACGCCAGCATTTGCTCCATTGGGAATTGAACGGGATAACTGGCCCGCCACAGTAGGGCTATTTACTGGCATGTTCGCCAAGGAAGCTATCGTTGGGACGCTGGACTCACTTTACAGTGAGCCAGCAGCAGCGCCCGATGGCGGAGCACCGGACATCGTGGCTGCCGCAGGCGAGGCATTTTCCAGCATCGGCACGGAACTGGCAGCGCTGACCGGCACGTTGACAGACCCATTGGGTATATCTATTGGTGACGTCAGCGATGTATCTGCCGTGGCCGATGAGCAGGGCGTGAATACAAGCACATTGACCAATATGGCAACTCTCTTTGGCAGCCCTTTCGCCGCATTCTGCTACCTGATCTTCGTGCTGCTGTACGCCCCTTGTGTGGCCGTATTGGGCGCCATCAACAAGGAAGCTGGCTGGCAGTGGACCCTGTTGGTATTCAGCTGGTGTACGGGCCTGGCCTATATTTCAGCCACCGTTGTATACCAGATCGGGACTTTTGCGTCCCATCCGCTGTTTTCGACTATCTGGATACTTGCAATGCTGGGTATACTAGCGACCTTTATCATAAACTTGCGAAAATTATCCAGCAAAATGGTGCCGGACAATCTGATTCGGGTAGTTCAAATCTGAATTCGACGGCACGCTGCCCTTGCACATGCCATCCTTCAAAACCTTGCGCTTGCTACTTATCGCTGCAGTTCTGATTCTTTGCAGCAAGCTGTGGTTGGCAGCCATACTGGATCTCTATAGTGACGAGGTCTTCTATTGGTTGGCCTCACAAAGTCCTGCCCTTGCCTATAGCGACTTACCATTCATGACGGCACTGCTAACTGGCGTTGGGTCCTCGTTCGATCCCGGCAATCCTCTTGCTGCTCGCAGCCTGTTTATCATTCTCGGCACAGTCATACCATTGTTGATCTACTGGATCGCTAAACCTGTTGTAGGGCGGAAGCAAGCCATTGAAGCTAGCGCCCTGTCCCTCTGCCTTCCTCTCGGCGGGTTTTTGGGCTTATTGGCAGTGCCAGATGTCCCATTAATTGTCTTCGGTCTATTCAGCATTGGCTGTTTCGAACGCGCGTTAAGAACCGACGAGACAAGATTCTGGATCGGCACCGGAGTTTTTATGGCACTCGGTTTTGCCACCCACTATAGATTTGCACTCTATCCAATGGCTGCATGCCTGTTCCTGCTATTACCAGCAAATAGGCCTTATTGGCGCAAACCTGTTCTCTGGCTTGCAATCGCCATCGCCAGTCTGGGATTGTTGCCTATCATCTGGTTCAACCTGAACTTCTCGCTGAGTAGTGCCAGCTTCTACTTCGTTGAACGCCATCCATGGCAGTTTCAGGCCAGCGGGTTACTGCATATATTCAAGCAGGCAGGCCTTGTTACTCCTCCTCTATACATGCTGCTGGGGCTGACACTTTGGCACCTGCTTGTACGCGCTCGTAAGAACGATGCAACAGCCGCATTGTTTGCCAGTTTTGGCCTGGTGAATATCGCGGTATACCTCGTACTGGCGCCCTGGACTGATGCCACATCAACTTCCATACACTGGCCCTTGTCAGGCTATTTTCCATTACTGGTGTTTGCCCCTGCGACCCTGCGTAAGGTTCACGCTTGGCTCGCAACTCGCATGGGGCTGGTATGGGCGAACAGAACTGTTGCTGCGGTCCCTGCCATCGGCATATTAGGAACCTTCATTGCCCTGTATGGAATTGGCACTCAGGCGTTCCAGACTGAACTTCAGAAGCTGGTTGGCCCTGGTGTGTTGTCAAACAAGATGGCTGGCTGGCGCCAATTCCACCTTCACACAGCCGAGTTAATTAAAGATCAATTCACTACAGAAGCCCCGGTTATAGTCACGGATAATTACTATACTGCTGCGCAGATTCAGTTCGGAAATGTAGCTCCTGATGCCTATACGCTGGACCTGGACAAAGCAGTGCGGGACGGTCGTATCACGCAATTCCAGCTCTGGAGCCGGGATGAATCAGGCCTGATACGGGAGACCAATAATCCTGCCTTATTCATTACTGAAGACAGTGAAATTGATATTCCCGACAAGGAAGATTTTCTGCGGCGCGCTTGCGAATGGAGTGAAGTACTGGAGAAGGTTTCCGAGCTGGAGCTGTTCTCGGGTGACAAACAATTTTCTTATTATCGTGCCAGCAGGCTGCTGGATCGCTCAAGTGCAAACAACGAAAGCGCCACACCCTGCCCTTACTTTGCACGCGCGTGGATTGATACACCACCACAGGACGCTATGTTAACAGGCACCGCCGATATTCAGGGCTGGGCCTATAATGAGGATATAGGCATACGCGAGGTTCAAATATGGGTTAATGATGAATTGGTCGGCACTGCCGAGTATGGAAGTAACCGCGATGACGTCGTTAGCGTGATGAATGTTAGCAGTGATCCAAATAGCCCTGATCTGGGATTCAGGTTCAGCCTTGATACCAGCCGTTACAATAACGGTGCTCATACTCTGGAATTAATACTGGTAAATAACCAGGGCGCACAATTCCCGTATGGTCGTCGAACAATTCACATAAGCAATTAAGACCTGCTTCAGTATGGGCTTAACACCTCAACCGCAATTCGCCACTCATTGGCTTGCGTGAATCGCCACATGCGCAGATAGTTAGTCCGAAAGCCAACTTCCTCGTCGCCAGTATTGGTGGACATTGTGCCATAGGTGTAACCCATATCCTTCGACGTAGACAAATATCCGCCAACATAGGTCAGGCTTATTGGATTTGTTGTAGAGAGCTGGTTGTCCAGAAATGCGCCATATACTGAACTGGCCGCTTCGGCACCCACAGCCGGGGCCATCCCGGGAAGATAGGCGCGGGTATTCTCCAGTCCATAACGCAGTAAGGCACGCTGTCCGCCGCGAAAATTGATGGAGCGCCCGAACAGGTTGTCTGCTTCTATCAGGCTTTGCAATGTATTACTTTCGCGCATCGCCATGACGGGATGCGCAACTTCAGCCAGAACAGGCTGCGTATCAGAAAAATTAGGAGCAACATCCAGGCTTAAGAAACCCGGAATCGGTACACCCAGGTCGGCCATCAAGACCCAGCGATCGTCAATTTTTCGCCACACAGAGATCAGATGCCCATAGCTGTCCAGGGCGGAATTCCCGGACGCATCGAATACTACGTAGGGGCCAGCAGAAAGCCCCAAGTCACCATCACGTGCCACGTCAATATAGTGGGCCATCCACTGCAGCTCATTTGCTGTGCTCTCTTCCCCGGGTGAACTGTACAGATCCTGCGCATCGACAGGGCCGGCACGGAACACAACAGAATCCTCCCCAAGAAACTCCAGAAACGCCTGTGTGCGCCCGATCTCGGCAGAGCGTTCGACAAATACGCGATCAGCTTCGGCAATTTCAGTCCAGTACTGATACTGCAGGCTTTCCTGGGACAGCGCGAAATTTCCTGCAATCAACCCGATGCCGGAAATAACGGTCGCACAAGCCTGTAGACAGCGTTTGTTGGAAATCTTGCGATGCATTGGCACATGTTAATCCGATTAGGCACACAAAAACAGATCGAGCTTCCCGTTCTTCTGTCATTGATCGCAGATGCAATGCTTCAGCCAGAGCCCCCATGTCATTGTTCTGTTGTTGCCGAACAGCTAGAATCACAGTGTGTTCTGCGAATCGCGTGAAGAACATACCACGGAATTATGTGTCGCTAAGTGAAAACCCCAGCCCGTACAACCCGGTTTAACCAGTCTGCTAGTGGATTACTTAAGATAATTCTGGTGACGCTGCTGCTACTTGCACCAGCAAGCTGGGCCCAACTAATTCCTGCTGGAAATATAAATGGCAGCCTCGAATTGGGCCCGTTCATCGAATACTATGAAGATCAGACAGAATCTCTTAGCTTCGAAGACATTACCTCACCTGGTTTCGGTGTCAATTTTATCCCGTACGATCGCGATATCCTGCATTTTGGTATCACCCAGGCAGCATACTGGTTGAGACTCAACTTTGATTGGTCTGATCTGGATGAAGAAGTAGACCGGATTCTGGAGTTTGGCCCGCCGAAAATTGTCGGTGGTCGTGTGCGGGGAGGCATAACCATCTATGCCCTCGATGCAAGCGGCAGTTTTCTTGAGCAATACACGCTGGGTACATTTGAAAACCAGATCGAAATGCGCACGCTGAGTCGTGGATTTGCACTGCGAATTGACCCTGCCTTTGGAGAACAGATCTACGTAAGGGTCAGTAGCGCTCGCCCCCTGCGATTACCTGTCACACTCTGGTAAGAAAATGCCTATCAAAGAGCCCTGACTACCAGCGATTCCTGGCTTAACATCATGTATGGCATATTGTTGGCCATGCTTGTCTACAACCTTTTCCTGTTCTTCTCTATTCGAGAGCGTAGTTATATCTATTATGTCGGAACTGTTGCCAGCCAGTTGCTATTCCTGTTTCTGGACTCCAAGCAGGTACGTTATATACGCGATGAATTATTCAACGCCACTTATATTGTAGATATGGCTGAACGGCTGATCTATCCCGTAATGGTAATCGCCGCTTTGCTCTTTCAAAGATCACTATTGCGAATCTGGGAACATAATCCGCAACTGGACAGGATTGTGAAGATACTGATCACCTGCTTTGGCGGTGTGATCCTGCTCAGCTTCCTGCCCAGCGAACAATACTTTCAATACTCCTTTGTTTTCTTTCTTTTTATTGGTGTGCCTTTGGCGTTATATAACAATATTGATGCAATTCGCAGAGGCGATGTAACTGCACTGGTACACATGGCAGCCATGGGCGTGTTTTTGTTAGGCACGGTCGTTCTTATGCTATTGCAGCTCGTGCCATTCTTTCCTGCGAATATCATCACTACCAGCGCCTATCAAATAGGGTTAATTGCCCAGCCGATGTTACTCTCAATCAGTCTGGCTTTCCGCTACAACCAGATAAAATAGGAAAAACAAGATGCTCAGTTGCAGGCAATTAACAATTTGATGCGTTCCGAGCAAATAAAAGATGACCTGTTGGCGAACGTCAGTCATGAATTACGCACCCCCCTGCATGGTATAAATGGATTGGCCGAGACTGCTCTGGCTGAATTTAACAATGATAAGCAAAATGTTGACCTGATAGTACAGAATCTGGAGCTGATCCATGCCAGCGGGAATCGACTGACCAAACTGGTGAACGATTTACTTGAATTTTCTGCAGCAAGGGACGATGACGCAACCTACGTCAAGTTCAAACCTGTTGATCTGAATAGCTTGATAACGCTGGTTATCGCGGTGTGTCGACCGAGTATCGGTGAGAAGCAAATACAACTGCGCGCTGAAATTAGCCCCGACCTTCCCCTCGTGTCGGGCGATGAAGATCGACTGCAACAAATACTCGTAAACCTTACTTCGAATGCCATCAAGTTTACCTATACTGACGAAGTGGTAGTCGCCGCTTACCTTACATCCGATTACAACGTGAGAGTTGAGGTACGCGACACTGGCATTGGCATTCATAAAACTGAACAGGAAATTATTTTCCAGACTTTCGAAAAATTGCCTTCACAGCACATGAATTCCAGCGGCATTGGCCTTGGACTTCCCTTGGCAAAGCGTATGGTGGAAATGCACAAAAGCAAGCTGGAAGTGGAAAGTGAGCTGGATGTGGGCTCAACATTCCGGTTTGATTTAAGTGTTTCCTTGGACCAAACCCGGGCAGTCAAAGCGCCCACCGTACAGAAAAAAAATGCTTCGCAGGTCTGACTACACAGACCAGGGCAAGAAGCTTGATCCAATACCAAAGCTTCGCAGCGAACAGGAAACCACCATTCTTATAGTGGACGATGACGACATTAACCTGGTGGTCATGGGGCAACAGCTGGAAAACTTCAATGCCATCAAATGCTCCAATGGGCTAGACGCACTTGCTGTTGTCGAGGACAGCAAAGCTGATCTTATCCTGCTCGACCTGATGATGCCTGGCATGAACGGGTATGAGGTTTGTCACAAATTAAGACAAAAATATAGCCAGATTGAGCTGCCGATTATCCTCGTCAATGCTAAAAATCACCTGGAAGATCTGACCCAGGGATTTCAAACCGGTGCCAATGATTACCTGACGAAGCCCTATCACAACGAAGAACTAATATCGCGCGTAGAGAATCAACTTCGACTCAGTCAACTTCACAGGATCAATGCTGAAAACCTGCAACTCCGCTCACAGATTGAAACTTATGCTCAGGCAGATACAGAACTGCGCAGCTCGCGCATGCGACTACAACAGATTCTGGAGTCTGTTGAAGCCGGATTTATCGCGTTTGAGCTACCCGGCAGAATTTTTACGCTGAATCAACGCGCAGCTGATTTGCTTGGCACAGAAATCGATTTGTTAATGGATAGAGACATCACTGCCCTGTTATCTGCTTCATCCGTGAATGATGATTTCAAGTCTGTACTCACTGAATGGGAGGAAGGGGTTTCCGCTGACGCACCCGAGACGGACACCAACAAGACTCTGGATGTCAGAATTGAAGTGAATCATCCTTTCAGTAGCACTGGCAGAACTGCAAGTACGGCCGTCATCTTTAATACTCGCCTGAATCTGTTCGGCGGAGATGAAGGTACCGGCATTCTGTTTCTCGAAGACACCAAGCCGTTACAAAGCACAACCTCCGATGCAATTGCCAAGGACGCGGTCGAACTGGTGAGTTTCCTTGGGCGGGCACAGCAAAATATTCGTCGCATAGGTACCCGCCTGAGCGTTCTGACACCTAATGAAATTTCGGATCATCCAGTGTTAATAGACAAACTTGCAGGCATTGACGACCTGGTTGACTATTTTGATGAAAATCTGCCATCGGTCAGCGATGAAGGTGAGTATCGCCAACAGCTGGTCACACTAATGAGATCCGCCTTGCATACCTGGGAAGTGACCACGCAGAAATCCAAAATCCAACTCGCGGAAGACAGCAATATCTGGGCAGTCAGCATCGACGAGGACGCTTACGAACTCGAACTTTTGATCGGTATTTGCGTCTCGATCAATTACCAAAGATACCGCGCTGGCGCGAAGTCGTTCGTACAGCTTATTTTGTATTGTCCAACCCGGCAATTGAACCTGAACTACGCGCCAGCTTGCAAGCTGAACTGGAAAAAACCAAGGCCATTCTGAAGTGGGCAGCAATCAACTAGTTTTCGTACTACGGCCACCGCTCTGAGATTCAAGGGTTAACCAATTCTATGTTCATAAAGCATTTCGGACTTGCTGAATTCCCGTTCTCACCCGCCCCTCGATTGCATTTTTTCATATGCTACCTGAGCATGAAACCATATTTGCGAAGTTGCTCGGGAGCTTAAAAGGCTCCGGTAATTTTGCTGTTATGTCAGGACCACAAGGTGTTGGCAAAATCGCGTTCTGCCTCAAATTACTCAGCACCCTTGAACTACATACATCCAGATACAAGACACTCCATCTTGCGCGCCCACCAATGGATACAAGCGCATGCATGCAGCAGATTTCTGCGGCGTTGGGTAATACAAACGAATCAGGTTCTCTTGACCCGATCCGCGGCATTTCATCAGCGCTTGTTGATGCTTACCAGGCCGGGAAGCACGTAATTATAATCATGGACGATGCGCATGCGCTCTCGGAAGAAGTGCTTGAAGACATGTACTTGCTGGCCCGCACCAGTACCGATAGTGAGTTTAAATTGTTGGTGCTTCTGGTGGGTCAGCCCGAATTAAACGCGACTTTAAAACAAGAGCAACTGGCGCAAATTGGCAGTCGTCTGCTTTTTAACAGCGAATTGACACCATTAAGTCCGGAAGCAACGCGCAACTACATAAATTACAGACTTAAAAAGGCGGGGCATACGGGGCCAGAGGTATTTACTGGTGAGGCGATAGAGCAACTCCATGCACTGAGTCAGGGTTCGCCAAGAATCATCAACAGTCTTTGCCATAGCGCCCTTCTGGCAGCCGCCAGTGTCAACTCTGATCTTGTTGAAGCCAGTCACCTGCAAACAGTGAACAACCAGAAGTCCGGGCAATAGCCACCAGGCCCTCGGCAAATACTTGTCACAACACATTCAGCGCGTATAATCAGCCTTCCCGCCAACCTCGACGGCAGTGAAATCATGGTCGACAATCTCTGGCAACAGCTTAAACAAGAAGCTCAGCAGGTCGCAGAACGCGAACCGCTGCTTGCGAGCTATGTTTATGCCTGCGTACTGAATCATGACAGCCTTGAATCAGCGTTGAGTTTTATTCTGGCGAACAAACTCTCTGATGATGTTATGCCGGCAGTCACAGTGAGGGAATTATTTGACAAGGCCTTTATCGCTTCGCCCGAAATGATCGAGAATGCGGCGTGTGACATTATGGCGGTTTTTGAACGCGATGCTGCAATTAGCACTTACTTGCCAGTCATCCTGAACCTGAAGGGTTTTCAATCTATTCAGGTGCACAGACTTGCCCATTACTTGTGGACGCATGATCGCAAGGAACTGGCATTGTTCATTCAGAGCCGGAACTCGGAAGTTTTCGGCGTAGATATTCACCCCGCTTGCGTCATGGGCAAATGCATCATGTTCGATCACGCGACAGGCATCGTGATCGGTGAAACCTCCGTAATTGAAGACAATGTATCCATCCTGCAGGAAGTTACACTGGGTGGAACCGGCAACGAGCAAGGCGATCGTCATCCAAAGATTCGATCTGGCGTGCTTATAGCAGCAGGCGCCAAAGTCCTGGGCAATATTGAAATCGGGAATGGAGCAAAAATTGGTGCTGGTAGTGTCGTTCTGAACGACGTTGCCACTCACACCACAGTAGTTGGCGTACCGGCGCGAGTGGTGGGTAAACCATGCTGCGACATTCCGGCTAATACAATGGACCAGAGTATAGAAGACGAATAGCTCCGCTTCATGCGAAGCTGTTCGCTTGTCCTACAAATGCTCCTCTGCGAATTTCGCCAGTGCCGACCTTGGTACACCTCTTAGCAAGATATTGCCCCCCTGCTCAAACTTCTTAAAGCGCTCGGTCAGGAATGTGAGCCCTGAACTTATGGGGGTCAGATAAGGCGTATCTATTTGCGCCAGATTGCCGAGACAGATTACCTTGGAGCCGTTTCCTGCTCGCGTCACGATAGTTTTAATTTGATGCGGTGTCAGGTTCTGCGATTCATCAATGATGATCAGGCTACTTTGAAATGAACGCCCCCGAATATAATTAAGGGACTTGAACATGAGCGGCACTTTGTTCAAAACATACTCGACACTACTGGTACAGTTTTCATCTTCCCAATGTAGCGCCTCAAGGTTATCTGTGATCGCACCCAGCCAGGGTTCCATCTTCTCTTCTTCAGTCCCTGGCAAGTAGCCAATGTCTTCATCAAGCCCCTGGGTACTGCGCGTAACAATAATACGGCGATACATCTTACTCGGTACTGTCAGTTCAATAGCCGCTGCCAGCGCGAGGATTGTTTTCCCCGAACCTGCCGCGCCAGTTAAATTGACCAGATGCACATCCGGATCCATGAGCAAGTTAAGCGCCATAGCTTGATAGATATCGCGCGGCTTGAGTCCCCAGGTTTCAGTGTCCATCATCTTGGCTCTGTTCAAATGCAAAAGCGTAATGTGGTCACTGTTAACCTCGAGAACTCGAGCAATAAACTCGGTATCATCGATAATGAACTGATTGGGATAGACTTCCTGTTCGAACAGCTCGCGGTTAAGCCGATGCAGCGTGCGCCCCTCTTGCTGGACGGTTTCAACATTATCCACCTGATCCCAGAATGAACCAGGAAACTCAAGGTAGCCTTTGTTGAGTTGTTCGATATCACTGAGCAACTGGTCGCTGTGATAATCCTGTGATTCTATGCCGCAGCCGCGCGCCTTGAGACGGACGTTAATGTCCTTGGTTACCAGGACAACGCGTCGGTCTGGATTGCTTTGCTTGAGAAAGCCGACATCATTCAGAATCTTGTTGTCATTCAAATGTGTAGGCAGCATGACGAGGTTCTCTGGTGTTTCCGTCATTAACACCGAGAGCTGGCCACTGGTTATGCCTTCTCCGCCTCTCTGTATGGGCACGCCATGTTCTACATCTCCAGGGCTTGCCCTGCCAAGTTGACGATCGAGCTCACGTATGGCTTGCCGACAATCTGCAGCAATCGCATGTTTACCACTTTTGAGAGAGTCCAGTTCTTCGAGAACCGTGATAGGGATGACGACATGATGTTCGTCAAAATTGAGTATCGAGGTAGGGTCGTGAATTAGTACGTTTGTGTCTAGTACATAAAAAATCGGGTTTGAGCAGGTACTGCTGTCAACGGCATCTTTGACAAGTTTCACTTCGCTCATAGTCTGTAGAACCCCTTATGAATCGAGTAATGATGAAATAGTTTGATTTTTGGTGGCCGGAGCTGGCCAGAACCTCCCTCGGTGTGATGGTTATTGGAATGTGCTTATAAATTTCTTCGGCCGCATGGGAGCAAAGCTTTAGGCCTTCGAGGAAACTTGTAAAATTAAATCGCTTTTATCATCGCAGAGACTCAGAACCGGGGTCTTGCGAAAACGAAAAAGCCGGGCACAATGGCCCGGCTTCGGTTTTCAGGATTCTTGCCAGGTAACTTCCCCCTATCCGTAAGCCAGCTCCAATAGCTCGCGCACTGACTGTATCTGCAAAAACCAGTAAATGGCAAAAAACACGACGACTGTAGCGCCAGCGGTCAGGCCGGCCACCTCTTCGTCATTCAGCTTTGTCTTGGATTGATTATCTTCCTGCATTTTACTTTCCTCTCGAATCTTTCTATCCGCTGAATCCGATCCAGCGACCAGTCGCTGCAACAGTAAACCAGATCATAATTGATGAGATTGCCACGATTTTGACCGCGATTGGGTTCAAACTCTCTATGTCACCCTTCAACATTGGTTGCCGCACGAAAAACTCAAATAACATACCTGCCACCAGTGCCAGCATCTTGTACCAGTACACCGGCAAGTAATAAATTTTCATAGCCACACCGCACGCCATGAATATTCCAGTAGCCAGAGTCACCATAAGTGCCCAGAAAAATACCTTGTACGCGCGATCGACGACTGTTCGCGCCGGGACATCGGTCAACAGCAATCCCAAGAGGCGTCCATCACTGGCTATGACGCAACCACCAAGCACCGCAAGTCCAATCAAATGCCCAGCCTGAACGGTGGCAAATGCGCCGCCCCAGGTTTTGCCAATTACCCCAAACCAGGTAGTCTCCATCCATTCGAATAGAGGTTGTATTGCGTACCAGGTTTCGACACGCAGGCTCGTATAAGAAAAAATTAATGTGGCCGCTATGACTGCCGCAGTTGCGACTGTTCTCGTATATGGGCCCAAAATCCTAAATGACATGTTAATTCCCCAGACTCAAAACTTAAAAACGGGTTTGACCATCGATGCACCCGGCCAGGGCGCCCAAAATCCCTTCCTGACCATAGTCACAGTCGTACCAATCATAGGCGATAAAACGACCACAAATTACAACTAATGACCAGAAGCCCAATGACAGCGCAGCACCTGTCCTGATACGACTGGGTGCCTTGGGATCGGTATCCCAACTCGACACTGACTCATTCATGCGTTTGTGAAACAGCCAGGCATTAACGGCACATGCAACCAGCAATACCATCTTGATGCGAAACCAGATGCTCTGGGTTGTCCTTACGGGAACTGCATAAAACAGCAGAATGCCTGTTATAAACATGATGGTGAACCCCACAATCATGGGCAAATTCAGCCGGGCAGCAATTTTACTGGCTGGCACATCGGGGAATGCATAGCCCAGCATGCGCAGGTCAATCAGAAAAAGCATGCCGAGACTCACCATCAATGTCAGAACGTGGGTCGATTCAACCCAGTTGTACATATAATAGGACTCATGCAGCAGTGTGCTCCAGCTCGTGTCATCGAGCCACACTGCAATATCGTAAAAAAACTGGTTTAACACGTATAAATCCTCCCACCCTGCTACTCGCAGCCATACATGCCCGGCATACTACTCTTAAGCTCTGCCAGAGTATTGAGTTCGATCAACGATTGGAGACAAATGTGCATATGCATGCACGACTGAAGCAGAAAGCCCCGGTTTTTCTCTCCCCGTTGAACCCTGGCATCGTCTTGTCATTTATTATGCGGCACAAAAAACAAGTGTACCGCGGCAGATTGCCGGGTTGCTGTTGTCCGGAGCTGCCGATGATACTGGATCACCCACCTCAGAACCTCGGCAAGAATAACCTATGGGTGTAACGAAAATCCAGCCAAGCGGACGCTGATATACCGACAGGTGTCGCAGAGCAAGACTAATCAGGCTCCGATAGCGCGTTTTCGAAATTCAGAGGGTGTTACCCCCTTGATTTCCCGGAACGCGTTATTAAAAGGTGTGATGGATTGATAACCGACTGAGAGCGCTATAGTTAATACCGGCACGTTCTGGTTCTTGCTATCTGATAGTGCCTGGCTGGCGTCTTCTATTCGATACTTGTGCAGCATCGCATTGAAATTTCGAAATCCCAGTTGCTTATGTATGAATGCGCGTAATCTGTACTCCGGCATATTCAGCTTCTTGGCCAACATCGAGATCGTCAATCCCGCCTCGCGATACAAATATCCATCACGAAAGGCCTTGTTAAAACTGTCAATATCAAACTCTGCCCTGCCTTCAGGCTCCGGCGGTTCTGCCAACTCGGCGACCTTGCGAATTACAGACCCCAGTGAAACATAATCGAAGCGCATTGCAACCAGCACCATTAGTAATGCAAGAATCGCAATTGCATATATGATGATCGCCTGCTCCGCTGCATAAGCGGACGAATCTCCATCGAGGAGGAAATTTTCAACAAACACCACGGCAAAAATTAACGCACCCTGCACGCCGATAATAAACCAGCGAAACACACGGCGATCGTCTACCAGGTCTGCACGCCAGCCTTTTAGCGTCCAGTATATGGCACACCCAACAAAGAATAGTTGCAGAATATCCAGCGATGTAAGCAAGCCCGTAGTGAATGGCTCGCTAAACCGATTACTGTCAGTGATGATTAGAAGTGACATCATAAAATCCAGAAATACCTGAATGCCAAATGCCGCCGCAAGGGTCTTGGGAAATTTCTGCTGCTCCTGGAATATCAGAAAGCAGTACAGCATGAACAAGCCACAAATGCTGTTCGCACCGGTGGAAATTAACAACTGCCAGTTGGAAAGATTCAGACGGAATTGTGGATCTATGTGCTGCCCGGTCATGCCATTGAGAAGGTAGAAGACAATGAATACCGCCATCAGGGCAAACACGCGGGCGCTAGCTGCTTTGGGCTCGGTTTTCAAATAACCCGCAGCGAGCAGCAGTACTGCAAGAATCGAAACTATTTGCGCAGTAAAAAGCAGAAGTGAGTTGGGCACATTAGAATCCTGTGATGCGGGTCACCACACTAGTGACAATAACTGATGGCATCAGAAATTTCAAAAAACGCATTGAATATTCAATATACAACAGATGAAACGTTCAGGTTCTACGAATTTTGTCTTCAACATCTTTGATCAGATCATCAACAGTGTTCTTACCCTCATGCGCCTCATGGTCGAATTGATTAAAAAAATTGATTCCGTGATCGGTGCGCCGGCCAAGCTGCAGAATTTTTTCGAAACTGCTGTCAGGACCATGATCTTGCTGCAAAACATCCAGAATAAAAGCGCCTAACGATAGTACGCTAAAAATGATGTCCCTGATCGCATCAATATATAGCTTTAGCTGAAAAATCAGGAGCTTGCGTAGCTGAGGCCAGAATCTCCCTGCTTTTGACGTCATGTTGTCTGCATCATTAACCATAATATATGACCCTCCGCTATCTGTTTCGGCAACTACGAAATTAAAAAGAGCCAATCGGGAAGGCTTTGGCTTCCTTCCCGACTGACCCAAGCGCAGAACTCAGTTAGACAAAGGTATTCATGACTCTCTAAATTTGACGCATCAACCTGCACAAGGTTACATATCCTGAGCCAATGGGTATTCCGCTTTCCAGTAAGTTATTCATAATTCGTGCCAGTCACATAAGCTATTGTTTTTATTACCTTTAATTTCAAATCGGTGAGATTACTGTTGGTGTTTTCACTCACTCCATAGTGAGATTAACCACTACCTCGCCGCGCTGAATCTGCCAACGGTGAGGCATTGAGGATCTTTAAACAGTACAGGAAGCAGATTAAGGGCCTGGGATCAGGCACTCATCATGTGGAGAGTTGTAGCAAGTGTAAATCAGCAAAACAGGATTGGGGGGCAGATCAAGTTACCAGGTGCTCTCCAAGGGTTTACTGATCCTGCAAATACCGCAGGGAGCATGATAGCTTGTAGTCATGATTAATTTCAGGTGAAGCAGCAATTATGACGAAGGGAGGTACATATGAGGCCAGTACCGGTATTGATATTAAAATAGTGTATAAATTGAATCTTGACTATGTAGCCTGACGGCTGTGATCGATAGCTGCCTGCCCGCCAGACATATTAGGATATTCAGGATCGACGCCACTTCTGGCATGCCTGTAGCTCATCCAGATTAAAAACTGCAACCCGAAGAGTAGACTGGCAGCAAGCAAGTGCGTGGGTTGAATCAACGCTGGCATGCCCAAATGGCCAAGCGTTGCTCCAGAGAGTATCGCCAGGCCAATCACTCCGATCATGCAAAGCGTCATACGGGTTAGCGTGTGTTGCCAGCCAAGGGAAACTATCAATAACCGCGCTAGCCAAAGATTACAGAATAGCACCACTGCAGAGAAGCTGCGGTGGACGTAAAAAAACCACGGCATCGCTTCGATCCAGTTGGAGCGCATTGCCTCCCCCTGCGATCTGGAAATAAAGTCTGTCATCTCCCTTACCTGGGTGCCCATAGCTACCTGCAGAATTGTTAATGCCAGAACGATATATAACCATTTCTCAAAACGTGGATCGATATTGCTTGCTGGTTGCGCCGCCATCAGTCCACGGCGCGATTGTGCCAGTGCGTATAACAGCATCCCAACTATCGCCAATGCCATAAGCATATGAATAGTGATCATTCCCGGTTGTAAATTCGAGCCAACAACTTTGGCCCCGAGCCAGCCCTGAAACCCCACCCCAAGAAAAGCAGCGAGCGAAGCATAAAAAATGCGTGAATCGTGCTGGCGACAAAACCAGGATTGGATAGCAGTTACAAAAATAAGCAGTCCGATAGTAACCCCGACCAACCGATTCATATATTCAGTCCAGGTTTTAACCACGTTAAAGCGCGTGTCGGCATAACCCAAGTCAGCATAGATTTCCTGATAATTGGCGGGTAATTGCGCCTCGCTCGTTGGTGGTACCCACTGCCCAAAGCAAGTCGGCCAATCGGGGCATCCCATTCCGGCCCCTGACGCGCGCACGCTGGCACCAACCAGTATCAGGAAGTAAACGGCGCCGAGCGTTATCCAGGCCATACGCCGAAAACGCTGTAATGCTGTGCTATCAGATGCTGAATTCATGTTTTATATGAGTATATTTTTCGTTGCCAGGTGCCGGTAGAACGGGGCGGTAGGATAAACGAGGGATCAAGGCATATCAACAGAACTGGAATGCGTTCCCAGTTGCGTTTGACAGAGATGCTCTGCCTTTCCCTGCTAGGGAGTTAGCGCGTCGAGTAATTCACGCGAGGCATAGCCATCCATCGGTAATCCATTTGCTTCCTGATACGCTCGAATGGCCGCTCTGGTTTGCCGTCCAACTCTGCCATCCGGTTCTCCTGAGTCGTAGCCCTGGGCATTGAGTTGCTCCTGCAAGATACGCACATCAGCGACACTCATCGCCTGTTCATTAACAGGCATACGCTGGATGGGATCGCCACCTGTGAAGCGATCTGCCAAATGCCCTACCGTGAGTGCATAGAAAGTAGACGGGTTGTAATTCATTGTGGCGCGATAATTGGCATAAGCAATAAAGGCTGGCCCAGTGGCACCAGCAGGAATAATGATTGAGGCCTGCATATCGGCGATCGGCAAGGGTGCGCCATTAACCCTCCTGACGCCCATATCAGCCCATTCCTGAATTGGCAGGCGCGTGTTATTGCCGGCCAGGCTGAAATCGAAATCTTCCGGTAACAGCACTTCCCTGCCCCAGCGCTCATCACCTTGCCAGCCCGACTCGTTCAGGAAGTTCGCAGCGGAATGAAATATATCCGGTAAGCTGTTCCAGATATCTATTCTGCCGTCGCCGTCGCCATCCACGCCATAGCGGTAGAAGACTGACGGCAGAAACTGCAGCTGGCCCATGGCACCAGCCCATGACCCGCTCATGCGCTCGGGTGAAATGTGTCCCTCATCGATAATACGCAATGCCGTTAATAATTCACGCCGGAAAAAATCAGCTCTGCGCGGATCATATGCCAGCGTTGCCAGCGCCTGCAGTACGGAAAAACCACCGGTCGCTCGACCAAAATTACTCTCGATTGCCCAGAATGCCATCAGGTAATGTGGTTGCACTCCATAGCGCTGTCGCACCTGCTCCAGCAGCACCCCGTGCTGATCCATGAGCGTCTGCCCACGGCTTACCTGGCCCGGGGTAACACGTAAATCAATATATCGAGTAAAGGTCTGTACAAATTCCGGCTGGCTATTGTCCAGCTCCAAAACCCGTTCAAGCGGTGCCTCAACGGTATCAAGGGCGGTCAGCGTAGACTCGCTGATACCCAGATCGCGGGCCTCAGCCCGTAATTCGGCTAGCCACTGCTCAAAACTCTGTTCCTGTTCTTGAGCCTGGGCCTGCAGGCTTACTGCCAGGCTGAAGCATGCACCCATCAATAAATATTTCATGAGAGCATGATAATGGATTACATAGGCGATGAGGAAGCACCTATAAGACTGTATGGCGGGGAATTTACGGCTGCGGCCCGAATAACCCTACACGGCAAACTCGGGCCCGCAGTATTTCAGGCAGCTACAGAATGGTACACATAGTCGGAAACCAGCGCCTCGTCGCTATCTTCCAGCATCTTGAAGTACAGGCCAAGATGATAACAATCCTGCCGCAAGCGGCGACAATGGGCTACCGTGCAGCGCGAACTGACTTTCCGTGTATTTGAACCGGCGCAAGGTATTTCGAACTCTACTTCGAAATCTGGAAACAGTCCTTCGTCAGACTTAAAGCGGTTCAACTGTTCTACCAGTTGATGGCGAATTTCAATTTCCACACCTGCTGGAGTCATATGAATCAACTTTCCGTTGCGCACTATACCGGCCAATAGAATCCTGGCATCCCCTTGCAATGAAACTTTTGGATAATTCCGTCTTTCAGTACTCATAGCGAATCCGTCCTGCCAAATAATCCCAACTGGTTGTTTTAGTTCTACCTTACTGATTTTCTGCACATATCCAATTTTCAGATGTGTTATTTTTGACCTGTTGCACACTTTACATGTCAGGTACATCATACTTTTGCAACAGGACCATCAAGCAATCGAAGAAATGACATGAAGAAGCCCTTTTTAACTAAACAAATCAGAGGGTTGTGGAGGATAGTTCCTACATTACTGGCACTCGTTTTCGGGCTAATCTGGTCAGGTTTTGGACACGCCCAGGCAACCGTGGAAGTGCCGCGTGAATATATCGAGTCTGATTGGCGCCCACGTTACGCAGAACTGCTGGAGGAATATGGCAAGCACAAGGAATTACCAGCGGGGTTTGAGTTACAGGCACTGCTGGCACTGCGTCACTATCCAGAGCTAAAAGACATAAAGATTCGCTTTATTGTTGACGACGTTTCAATACCGCTGTCGTCACGTCCGCTCTGGACAACCCTGCTAAATTCAGCAAAACGCCGCACCTATCTTGTAGTCATTGATACCGACCGGGAGTCCGGGCGGCAGGCCTTGCTTGTTAAAAACCAGCCGTTTAATGCGCAGGTAGGCATAATCGGTCATGAACTCGCCCACACTGTATATTATCTGGAGCGCTCTTTCTTCGGGATAATAAGTGATGCAATTTGCCAATTAAGCGATTGTCGCATTGAGTTCGAACGCGACACAGATACACGGCTCATTGAATATGGGCTTGGATGGCAACGTTATGATCATGCTCTTTTCGTAAGAAGGGAATTTGCCGGCTCAGACGGCGCCGCGCTAACCGCACAGGGTGGCGGCGGTGCGTATCGTAGCCCCGCCGAGTTGTTGGAACTCATGCAAGCCAACAGCTTTTACTCTGATTAGTTACGGCTACCTTCTCGAGCTATCCGGAGTGAATTCCCATTGATATTCAGTGACATCTGGCACCACCTTGACACCAGACGTAAATTTTAATGGCATTTCTAACCCACTGGGGTAGTGCATCTCCACATAGTATGCAGTGTAGCCAGTCTCCGGCGCGTCCAGTTTTATCTTGTATACTCCGGGCTCAACTGCTTCCAATGGTGTGCTGGTATAAGCTCGGCCGATAACAGCCTGCATAAAATTGCGCTGCTCCGGATTATGGGCCTGCCATAACAGCACCTCTATTGGTTCATCCAGAGTAAATACAGTTATTTCTCCGCTATCGTCCATATCCCAGGAGTAGCGTGGCATGGTGACGTTGTGAACCAACGCGTGATACCAGGTGTCCACACTGTCCATGACGTCAGTGCCTCCCATGCCATGATTGGAATTGGGCACGTAACGCACATGCTTCTCCCCAACCAGATCATCCCAATAGAACTGCCACGAATCAGGCAGAAAGAATTCGTCTCCGGTGGAGTTCAGCAAATACTTGGGGAGATTCAATCTGTCGCGATACTCATAGGGTTCCACAATATCCATAAGTGCCGCGAACTCGGGTGTCCCTATCCAGTTGATATTGCGCGACAAGACGTAGTCGATCACAGCGGGGGAATAAGCCCCATAAACAGAGTAATGGTGCTTGAATGATTCCTCAACGTTCAAGAGATCTATCACGATAGGCATAATGCCAATAACACGATCATCGACAACTGCTGTGGTCCATGTAGTCCAGCCGCGTTTCGACCCGCCTGCCACAACAAACTGGTAAGTCTCGGCGTTCTGTTGCTCTGCAACCACGCTCGTAATCGTATCCATGGCACGAACGGCTGCCTTTGTCATGGGTAGCCGCAGTGGCCACTTGTCATCTCCACTTGTGAAATATTTATCCCAGGTATAGGAAATAATTGCGTCTTCGGTGCGCTGGTTTTCCGGGTCATCCACGAATACCAGTGGCTGGTTAGGCACCATATACAACGTGGATACCGCAGTCTGTGTCTCCAGCGCGCGCTTGACATCAGTTGCAGGTGCTGCCTGCGGGGCGTCATTGGATTTGCTGCCACCAGTAATATAGAGAAACCCGACGTCGCTAGCCAATTCACTGGGTACAGTAATGGTCATGAAGTGCTCCCAGATTGGTAAATTCACTTCAGCCTCTGTGAGCCACTGCTGGGAGGTCATATCAACAATAAACGTCCGGTAGCCGTCACCCTGTACCGTATCGATTATTTCGAATGAATAGTTAGGGTCTGGCGCTCGCACATAGTGATCGAGTGCAGTCAGTTCAAGACCATTGGCCAGCACGTGACTGCCCGTACTGACAAATACAAGCATAAATAGTAAAAACCTGTTCAGCATTCCTTCCACCTATTTTTTGATTTTTAGTTTGTCCCGACCTGGTTTTACCAGCCGACGGCCGCACCATCTTTGCGATGGTCAGAGCCTCCACGATAAACACCGTTTACCGGATGATCCTCTATAATACTGCGCTGGGAAAAGACCGGTTCCGGCAAGTTCGGATCTCTGGTAAAGAGAATGCCCTGGTAGCCACCAACACGGCCTCCATCTACCGATCTGACAGTATGGCCACGCGCACTTAGCGCACTGCCAACCAGATTAAAAAGTCCATGTTCCAACGACAGCGTATTGCTGTTCTGACTATGCGTAAATCGCGCAGCATCAGTCGTCATCTGTATATTCATGCCATGATCGATGACATTGATTACATGCTGAGCATGAGTTTCAGGTTGCACAGAACCTCCCATATTGCCGAAGGTCATCAGCGGTGCTCCTTCACGCATAATCATGCCAGCGATGATTGAATGAAAGGGGCGTTTACGGGGCGCGACAATATTGGGATGATCAGGATCAAGTGAAAATGCCACACCACGATTATGTAACACCATGCCATATGGCGGTATTGTCACACCGCTGCCATAGACAGAAAATATACTATGAATGAATGACACCATATTACCCCAGCGGTCGGCCGTGGTGAGGTATATGGTTCCTCCGTCGAGCCCGCCCGTGACAGACGGTTCACTGGCCTCATTCATATCGATGCGATCACATAGTTTTTTCGCATACTCTTTATCTATCAGCTCTTCTACGGGTACTTCAGAAAACAAAGGGTCTGCGTTGTATGCCAGCAAATCAGAATAGGCCAGCTTCTTCGCTTCAACCATAAAGTGCCAATAATCAGGGCTGGCAGGGCCCAACTCAGCGAGATTCAAATCATGAATCGGCGCGCATATCTCCAAAATGTTTAACATTTCCAGCGCAGCAAAGCCTTGCCCGGGAGGCGGGAGCTGAAATACATCATAGCCATGGTAATTGGTAGAGATGGGCTCAACCCATTCTGACTGAAACGCCGCCAAATCATCATGGGTCATGACCCCGCCTTCAGACTGAATCTTGGCAACTATCGCATCGGCGATTGCGCCACGATAGAACGCGTCGCGCCCTTCAACTTGGAGTAGCCGTAATGCAGCGGCCAAACCCGGATTACGAATTACGCTATAGAGTGCTGGAATTTCACCGTCGTCCAGGAAGACTGCGGCCGAATCCGGATCTCGTGCCAGTTTGTTGCGCTGACTAACCAGATCCTGATGCCTGCGTTCTGCCTGGCCCCAGCCTTCTTCTGCCAATTGTGCCGCCCGGGCCAGCGTCTCGCCGAAATCCATTGTCCCAAACCGTTCAAGCAACGCGTCATACCCTGATACAGCCCCCGGAACGGTCGCAGCATTCACCCCGGTGCCAGGCATCCTCTCCAGACCCAGCTCTTCCTTGAAATACTCGGGCGTCCAGGCTGCTGGCGCAAAACCCGCTGAGTTCAACGCATAGAGCTTTTCATCTGCTGCACTATAGACCAGGGCGAACAGGTCACCGGCAAGGCCGGTGTCGTTTTGCGAAGTCACATCCAGTACAGCTGCTGCTGCGATTGCGGCGTCAATCGCATTACCACCATTGCGCAAAATTTCCAGACCTGCTTCTGCTGCCAGTGGATCACTGGTGGCCACCATACCGTGACGAGCCAGCACTTCACTGCGACCCTGACCCAACCAGCCCTGGGCACGTGCGCCGGGAGCAGCCACTACATTGGCAGCGGGATTGGAATCACCTTCCACAGGAATACCGAACGGTGTCGCCGATTGAGCCAGCAGGGTGTGAATTGGAAGAAACGCAAGCAACGGGAGCGCTGCGAAAAGCAGCCTGGCCAGGAGATGCTTCATGAATCAACCTCTCTTATTATTATGAATACTGAAAAATTCGAACAGTATAGGCCAGACCAATAATACAAGTTGGCCAATAGCCATTTTGCACAGGTTTCGCGAACTACTGCCCCGGGGCTGCCACGCACCCCTCAGGCTCATCCACACAGCTCACATCACCGACACCCTCACCTCTCACCAGACCAGCAAGCCAGTCGATAAACCGCACTCCCTCGACCTCATAGGAATAGGCAAGATCACTTTGCAATATCATGTGGACATCACCTCCCGCTGTGTAGGAATGGAATTCATCTACTGCATCTTCAATTTTAAGATAGTTGTGGAGTATGCGCTGAGGCAAATCAAAAGAACCCGGTGGATCCCCGATAAGCTGTGTGAACATTATCTGGGTTGCGTCGTTGGCTGCATTGTATTGGCCAATAGTAAGGTTATCGTTATGCCTGGCGCTGGCGATATAGAAATCTTCAAAAGTAAGATTGTCGTTATCCCTGCCTGCATATTCCTCCCACGTGGGGAGAATGTCGGCAGTATTCCAGGCATTAAAAGTCACCGGCAAATTTGGGGTATTATAACCGCCTGCAGCATCAGCCAGCATAACAACCGGTGTTTGGTCATAATGTTCGGCAATTAACCCACTATAGAACGAAGCACCAATCGCACCGGCACTACTGCCTGCAACGAATATATTTCGCGGCGTAGAAAAATTGGCATAGACCCAATCCAGCACCATCGTGCTGTTAGTAAAGCCGTTGTGAAAGGCTGTAACTTCTACCTGCTCACCTGCCGCATTCTCGTAGCTATAGGTTTTCGGACCAGCCCCAAGGTGAACGTCACCAGTGCAATAGGGAATAAAAACCATGTGATAATCAGCCAGTGGATTCTGGACATTGTCAGTGTCGAAAATACCTTTCGAATTCTCCGGCAGATTTGTCGCCATATCAGCCAGTGGTGTGTGAATATTTGGCTGACTATTCAGATCGCAGGCCTGACCAAACCAGCAGGCACCACCACCATTGAAAAATACCATCAAATCCTGACTTTCTTCCGGGCCGGGGTTCACATAGAACTGAAACGGAGTGCCTGGCGAACAAACGCCATCAGTAACCATTACATTCCATCCGGAATCCAGCTCTTCCAATATTGGTGTATCTGCTTGGGCTAAAACTGTTAGTGGTAAGCTGGCGATTAAAAACATGACCAGCGAAAATATTCGATTTCTCATGAAATTCCCCCCTTTTCTGGGCACGATGCTAACCGCATTAACTTTCGCTGTCGACACAGATTGACCTATCTCCTGTGAGCTGTGACACTGTTCCAGTCACCCGCATTGCGCTGTTAAGATAGGCAAAAAAAGGAATAGCAAGTGCGCGAACGACTCAATTTCTTAGCAATTCTTACCTTCCTCGGTCTATCTACTGTTTCCGCTCAGACCCCTGTAGGCCAAATGGACAGCCAGGCCATGACAGCAGACGGTCGATACATACGCTGGATTGAGCACATAATCGATAGTGAAGAAATTGCTGGCTTTAACCTTAATGGGGCAGACGGACTGGTAATGGGCGATCTGGACCGGGATGGTTATGCCGACATCGTGTCTGTGCATGAGTCTGACAGCACTTACGATTCCTCTTCTTTTGATCCCGATTACGTTCCTACCACAGAAGGTTATGTCCGTATTGGCTTCGGCTCCGCTTCACCCGACGAATGGGTGAATATCACTTTGGCCGAGGATGTGGATGCGCCGGCGCCGGAAGATGCCGCCATTGCTGACGTCAATGGTGATGGCTGGCTCGACGTGGTGGTAGCAGCAGAACTATCGCATTTACTCTATTTACAAAATCCAGGCACTGCAGTGCGCAGCACTCCCTGGCCCAGGCTGGTCCTACCCATGACTAAAAACCGTGGTTCCTATATCCGTGTTTTCTTCGCCGACTTTGATGGAGATGGACAGCCTGAAATCAGCGCCGCTAATAAAGGCGCACAACGGCCAGGCCCGCAGGACTATGCAAACTCAACTCCGGTTTCCATTTTCTCCGTAGACGGCGATCCTCTCGCTGGGGAAAACTGGCAGGAGATCGTGCTTGGAAACTTCAGTGTTCCCCAGAATGCAGAACCGGTTGACATAGATAGCGATGGTGACCTCGATATCATGGTAGGCAGCCGGGGAGAAAATCGGCTTATTCTGTTTGAGAATACGGGTCAAGACTTACAGTTTGTCGAACACGCAGTAGGCATCGTCGGTAGCGCCCATTCAGGGTTTAACCTGGCGTATGCCGACATAAACGCCGATGGCAGGCTGGACATTATCAACCCCTCTACTGAGGCGCTCGGGTGGCTTGAACAACCTGAACAACTTGACCACGCCTGGGTATTTCACTCCATTGGACAGGTTGCCCCTGATACTGCCTGGTCTGCCGGGCTGGAGGTTGCGGATATCAATGGTGATGGTCTCGCAGATGTGTTGATGGGTACCTATAGTAAGGGTGACCGTCAGGATGAAAGCAATATCACAGTCATTGACCCACTTGGAAGGCTTGTTTGGTTCGAAAACCCCGGCTCATTATCCATTCCATGGCAGCGCCATGACATCTCACGGCGAAAGCGCGGAATGTTTGACAAGTTTATCGCCCGCGACATGGACAATGATGGGGATATTGACTTTGTCGGCACGCGCGGCAATAGCGCGCCATATGACGGTGTGTACTGGCTTGAACAGGTACGCTCTACGAATCCTGCACCCAGGTTTACTCCTGCACGAGAACAGGAAAGCATAGAAATGCCTCTCCCTTATCGTTAGCTTCAGATCTACTTATTACATAGACAAAAATATGGCAAAACCCGGCACCTCCCAACTACAGGCTTCTCTGGCCGTCAACAGCCAGGAAGGTGACGTATTTTCCCACTCCCAGGTCGAGCTGCTAAGCGCTATTGATAAATGCGGTTCCATAACTGGCGCTGCCAAGCATGTCGGAATCAGTTATAAAACAGCCTGGGATCGCATCGATACAATGAATAACATATCTGCCACGGCCCTGGTAGAGCGCAGCTCCGGCGGCGCCAAGGGTGGCGGGACGCTGTTGACAGAGTTCGGTCATCAGGTCATCGAGGGGTTTGCCGCATTACAGGAAGAGCATCAGGCCTTCGTTACACAGTTAGGCAATAGCCTGACGTCGATCGATGATGTTGCCCGATTTCTGAAACATACCAGGCTGCGAACCAGCGCACGCAACCAATACGCAGGCTGCATTGCAAAAATATCAGCAGGAGACGTAAACAGCGAAGTTACAATTCAGGTTTCTGATACCTTACAGCTCACCGCGGTTGTCACAAAAGAAAGCCGTAAACAACTGGGCATTAAAAAGGGTGATAATATCATCGCCCTGATCAAATCCTCCTGGATCACTTTAGGCACCGATCCTGCTATCCAGACAAGTGCGCGTAATCACCTGACAGGCAAGGTTAGCAAGATCACCAAAGGTAAGATAAACAGCGAGGTTGTACTAGATTTGGGTGATGGCAAAACGATCTGCGCAATTATCACGAATAAAAGCGTGCAATTACTCGCGCTAAAGAAAGGCAAGGTTGCCTGCGCCATGTTCAAGGCCTCCAGTGTAATCCTGATGGCTGCCTGAATCCCCGGGAACCCCTATTAGCGCAGGATTGCCACAGACTTTATCTGCGCCCAAACCCGCATGTTTTCTTGAAGCCCCAGCTCTGCGGCCGACTTGCGTGTCAGCCGCGCTACGAACTCGGTTTTCCCAGCCCGTAGTTGCACCAACAACATGGCGGCATCAGAATCCTGCGCCAGTGCCGTGAGGATAACAGGGAGCCGATTTAAAATACTACTTTGGCCGGAGCCATCGAGTGCCACGCTCACATCTCGGGCCAATATGCGCAGGCGCACTTCCCTCCCTACTTCATCCGACGTGGCGGGTACCTGAAGTTCACCTCCATCAAACACAAGTCTTTGCAAATTCCATTCGGAATCTATCTCAGCCACCTGCGCTTTAATGACAGCACCAGCCTGGGCGTCCTGTTGCATAGGGCTTTCAATATCAGCCAGCACTGCAGATGACTTCCCGGCAACTTGTACTCGCCCATTTTCCAGCACAACCAGATAATCAGCCAGGCGTGCTGCCTCATCCAATGAGTGTGTTACGTAGACAATAGGTATTTTCAGAATTCCGCGCAGCGTTTCCAAAAATGACAAAATTTCATTTTTGTGTTGCACACCTAACGATGCCAACGGCTCGTCCATCAACAGCAAGGCCGGATTGCTAAGTACTGCTCGCGCAATCGCAACACGCTGACGCTCGCCACCAGACAACTGAGCTGGTGTGCGATCGAGCAGCGGATCAATGCCCATAATGTCGATTACGCTTTGTGTATCAATCCCACTCTTACTTTTAGCTGCCCGCTTCAGAGCGAACTGCAGGTTTCCGCGTACAGTCAGGTGCATAAACAAACTCGATTCCTGGAACACATATCCGACTGAGCGTTTGTGGGTAGCGAGATACACCTCATTGTCCTGCCATACATTCTCACCGAGCCGAATCTCGCTACCAGGAAGCCGTAATAATCCAGCCAGGCATCTGAGCAACGAAGTCTTACCCGAGCCCGAATGGCCGTAAATGACGGTAATACCGGAACCGGGGAACGCTTCATCAATGTCCAGGACAAATGATTGATTCGCTGATTCGGCTACGGGTAAAGCAGGTACCCTGATTTGCAGTTTGGCCATAGTCATTGCTATACACCAATCCCCAATACATTGTGGCTGCGTTTGCGTTGCAGACTATAGAGCAGCACAAGCACGACGAATGAAAAAACCACCATACCTCCAGCCAACAAGTGTGCTTGCTGATAGGCCAACGCTTCAACATGATCATATATCTGCACTGACACCACTCTTGTGCTACCCGGTATATTGCCACCAATCATTAGTACTACCCCGAATTCGCCAACCGTATGCGCAAACCCCAGCACGGTGGCAGTGATAAAACCGGGACGCGCCAGCGGCACCGCAACACTAAAAAATCTGTCCACAGGACCAGCCTGCAAGGTTGCCGCTTCTTCCAGTGGACGCTGGCCAATTGCATCAAAGGCGTTTTGAATCGGCTGCACAACAAATGGCATCGAATACAGCACTGAACCGAGCACGAGGCCCCAGAAGGTAAATGCTAATGTTGGCAAGCCCAACCATAATGAAACCTGCCCGATTGGCCCTGACGGTCCCAGGGCGATCAATAAATAGAATCCAAGCACAGTTGGTGGCAGAACGAGTGGCAAGGCGACTATGGCGCTGATTGGCCCTTTCCACCAGGACCTGGTGCGAGCCAGCCACCAGGCCAAAGGTGTACCAATCAATAAAAGGATCACAGTAACCGTGCCTGCGAGTCTCAGTGTCAGGGCAACAGCCGCCAAATCATCCGCACTTAAATTCATTGCTCACACCAATTCTATAATTTAGACCCATAACTGCACCGCCATGCACCGCTGTGTTCCTCAATGGAGCCACAGTGGGGCATCACTACGTCGTATATTTAATTATATAACGCTTAATCATGTGCTGAAAAGTTCAGATTTAGACACCAGGTCCCTGGTATTTGAATGATTTCTGCATTAAAGCAGTGCGTCGCATTATTACAGGGCGAAAAACTCCCTAATTTGAAGCTCAGTAGTCTGGTTTAGCTTAACTATAAAAGTGCCGGATGCCCCTTTTAAGGGACTCCTAACTATGGATCAAACATGGCACAAGTATTGCTCAACTGAATTACAGCAGTCTTTGCTAAACAATTCCCACAAGATTCAGGCCAGGAGTTTATTTATGAATTTTCGAAGACATCGCAAGTATTTACTCGCAGTCGCATGTCTCTCTGCATACAGTTTCAGCGGGCCAGTCCTCGCCCAGGACGATGCTGTAGATCTGGAAGAGATAATTATCACTGGTGCGCGCGGTAGGCCGCGCACGGTTACTGATTCACCGGTGCCGGTTGACGTGTTCAGCGCCGAAGAGATTGAGTCAATCTCTTACACCGATACCAATGACATCATAAAGACTTTGGTACCTGCATATAATGTTTCGCGACAACCTATTTCAGATGGCGCCACATTCATTCGCCCTGCTGAATTACGCGGCATGCCGACAGACAAGACACTTGTTCTTGTTAACTCCAAACGTCGCCATCGCGCAGCCCTGGTTTCAATTGGTGGCTCAGGCACGCAAGGCCCGGATATCGCCACTATTCCATCGGCAGCGATCAAAAACGTGGAAGTTCTGCGCGACGGCGCTGCTGCACAATATGTGCTCTGACGCCATCGCCGGTGTAATTAACTTTATACTCAAGGACGATACAGAAGGTGTTAGCCTGACCATTGATGGCGGTGAATTTAGCGAAGGTGACGGTACTTCTACCACTATTCAGGGCAACATTGGCCTGCCCTTGGGTGAAAACGGATTCCTCAATATTTCGGGTGAATTCTATGAGGCTGATGCCACTACGCGCTCGGAGCAGTACTGCGAGTCCTGGTTCTGTGTTGACCCAGCGCTGCCGGGTTACGACCCTACTGCCAGCTACACACAATATACTGAAACCGCAGAGTTTCAGGCTGGTGTTCCAGCCGCAAATATTGGACCGGGTGATGTAGTTCAACCCTGGGGCCAGCCCAATAACGAAGCCGCACGAATATTCTTTAACTCCGGCTACGAAATTGACGCAGATATCGAGTTTTATGCTTTTGGTAACTACTCCGAGAGTACTACTGATGGTGGTTTCTTCTATCGCTATCCGGAAAACGGAACGATTGAATACTTGCGTGAGCCTGACGGTTCTCTGTACTTTCCTCTGGAAAAATTCCCTGGCGGATTTACGCCACGCTTCTTCGGTGATGTCTACGACTTCTCAATGGTCGGTGGATTACGCGGTGAATTGGAAAACGGCCTCATGTATGACTTCAGCGCCCGTACCGGCGAGAGTGAAGTTCGCTATACATTGAAGAATACAATCAACCCCTCAATGGGACCAGACTCGCCAACCTCGTTCAAGCCAGGTGACCTCATTAATGAAGAGACTCAGTTTCAGGCTGATTTTACTTACGAATTTGATGCGAATCTGCCCAGCCCATTATTGTTTGCGTTTGGCGCGAGCTATATGGATGAGTCCTACGAAGTGGTAGAAGGCGAAGTTGCATCATATGCAGATGGCCCTTATGCACTGCAAGATCCATGGGGTTTCTGTAATGGTGATGGCACTGCAACTGCCGAAGGTATGGCGGTTATTGGCGCGGGTTCAACGCTTGATTGTGCCGACTCTGACGACCCGGTTTACACCGTTGTTGGCGTAGGCTCAAGCGGTTTCCCTGGTTATTCCCCGCAGTTCTCCGATATCTATGAGCGCAGTTCATTCGCCCTCTACGGCGACCTGAGCGCTGATGTAACAGAGAACCTGTTCTTGCAGGGCGCGATTCGCTACGAAGACTATGATGACTTCGACTCCGAGATCGTCGGCAAGATCGCTGGTAAGCTTGATGTAACAGAGACCTTTGGTATCCGTGCATCATTGGGTACCGGCTTCCGCGCACCAACCCCTGGTCAGCAGGGTACGACCAATGTCTCAACCCGTCTGCCTAATGGCTTCCCGGTTGCTACTGGTTTGTTTCCAGCGAGCGGTCCTGTGGCACAGGCTCTTGGCGCCACGGCACTGAAGCCTGAGCTAGCCACTAACTACACGTTGGGATTCACATCAAGCTTCGGTGATCTTGACGTGACACTGGATTTCTATCGCATCGACATCGAGGACCGCACTTATGCGGTTTCGACTCGTGATGTATCCACTGATCCCACGTCAGGTGAGGCCTATGATAACTATCTGGCCCTCGCGAACGCGGGCGTTGCAGGTGCCGAATCTATCGGCGGCGTGCTTTACTTCACCAATGCCTTCGACTCCAAGACGACAGGTATGGACATTGTAGCGACCATGCCATTGGACTGGGGTGACATGGGTATGACCACCTTGACTGGCTCCCTGAACTACAACAAGTCCGAGTTTGATTCTGACCCGAGTGCGTTCCTTAACGCTGAGAATACTTATGACTTTGAAAACTTCGATCCGAACTGGCGCGGTGTTTTCACTGCACGTCATGACGTAGGTAATCTAACCCTCATTGGTCGATTCAACTGGTATGGTGAATACACCAATTCCAATACTGGCGGCACTCCACTGCGTTTTCAGGACTTTGATCCTATCTGGTTGACAGATATCGAAGCGCAATATCGCTTCAACGACATGATCAAACTGTCGATCGGTGGGCGCAATGTCTTCGATGAGTATCCGGAAAAAGACAATATTTCGGATTACTGTTGTGGCCGTCTGTATTCTTCCGGCACTGCGGTTAGCTGGCAGGGTTCGTACTACTATGGCCGTCTGACTGTGAACTTCTAACCTACCTGGTTACAAATCAGGACCCAATAAAAAGGGCGATCATTGATCGCCCTTTTTTGTTTCCTGCGCACTGTGACCCTGACAAGGGCACGTTTTGCCAGGAACCCTCGAAGAATCTGTTCAGATAGAGGATTCCAGATGGAAGCTCCACCAGTGCTCAGGTCGTTGCGCATCGGGATCAGGTACGGGATTAAATGGCCCTCCTCCGTGCACTTGCAATTTTTTGACCCTGGCGGCCCAGGCCCGATCCAGCGCTGCCGGATCCATCTCGCGATTTACAATGACTGGATAGACAACGCCATTAAGTCGTAATCTTCCTGGTTCATTCACCTCAACCTCGCCTGCCCAGTATTTGCGCGTGCATACTGAACAGCTCAGAAACAATTCCCCTTCGGGAGTTGCCATGCAATTGAGGTTAACTGCGTGCGGTCGCCAGCCAGCGTAGATCTGAATCTGGCAAAGCGGCACATCATTGACAAAGCCCCAGTCGTCTACTGGAGTTTCTGCTCCTTCGCCGAGCAATACAAATCCCGGAGTACGCTCACAAGGACAGGTGGTCGTCCAGATAACCAGAGCGCCAACAGCAGCCACAACTACCAGGGCGGCAATTCCCACTACAATTTTCTTAATCTTGTTTGGTGAGGATTGTGATGCTGCAGAATCAGTCATTGAAAAACCTCTTATTGTTATTATGCGGCGCGATAAACTAGGCTAAGTACTATCGCAATCCGTGTCTATCCATGAGTGGCTCAGCGTCAACGAATTCGTACCGATAAAGCGTTAAGTCAACTCAATCGGAACAATGGGCGCAGTCGCGTACCCCAAACACTCCCCGCAAATGCAGCGACAAACCATAGCCATCCATGCAGACTGGTTGAGGCGATACCACCGAAGTAGGCGCCTATGTTGCAACCAAAAGCGATTCTTGCGCCATATCCCAACAAAATCCCGCCAACTATTGCTGCGACTACGGATGCGAAAGGAATTTTGAACGAAGGCGCGAAGCGGCGCGCCAACCCGGCTGCCATTAACGCACCCAGAATGATGCCAAAGTTCATGACAGAAGTAACATCAGCCAACACATTTTGCTGTAACGATGCTGCGGCTCCCGGCCTGGCCCAGTATTCCCATCCTGTGATATCCAATCCCAGGAACATGGCGATCTTGCCGCCCCAGAGTGCGAAAGCTGAAGTTACACCCCAGGGTCTGCCCGCCAGCAATAACGTCGCCAGATTAACTGCAGCCAAAGCCACTGCCCCTGCAATAAGCGGCCACGGACCGGTCAGAAAATGATAGCCCCCGTCGACCTGCCGATCATGCAATATCGCTCCGTGACGACGTTTTTCCCATACAACTGAACCGAACCACGCGGCCGCGAAGAGCATGAGGCTTAGCAAAATTCCCGGAACAACCCCTAACGAAGCAGACAGGGCAACGGGTGCAAATCCGGGAACGTTTTGCCACATTCCCCATTGCCATGAACCCAACAGCGAACCAGCAATAAAAGCCGCCAGCGTAATGAACATACGCGAATTGCCTCCGCCGGCCGTGAATAATGTCCCTGAGGCGCAGCCGCCCCCCAACTGCATCCCGAGGCCAAACATAAATGCACCGCAGATCACGGCGATATTAAGTGGCGCGACACTGCCCCGCAAACTGATGCCGCCAAACTCGCCCAAAGCAATCAATGGTGTGAATAGCAGGACCGTTAATGCCAGCATGATCATCTGGGCACGTAAGCCGGCTCCGCGACCCGTGGCTGCCACTTCGCGCCAGGCCGCAGTAAAACCAAATGCTGCGTGATAGAGGAATATGCCAGCAGCAAGACCAGTGATAAAAAGTGCTACATGGCGCCAGCCATAGTTCGGTAGTAAAAACAAAGCAAGGGAAAGGCTGGCAATAGCAGCCAGTCCGATTGCAAAACGGTTGGTATTATCAAAGCGCTGAGGGTTCACAGGAGGGTTCCGAGTCGCCCCGAACACTTTATTGTGCCGGGAAATTTTGTTCGATACGCTCTCTGACAATGCGCGACATGCCGGTTAAGCCCCAATCAGCCCCTTCCGCCAACGCATCATCTATGCTGGCGCCTCGAGTCTGATGCGCAGTCACTGCTTTCAATGCACCAACCCTGTTGCTCGTTCCACAATGCACCAGAACCGGCTGACCATCCAATTGAGCGAGAAGCAACTCGAGCGCGGCGGCGTTATCTGGTGTAACACCTGCAGCACCTGCAACCGGTATACTGTGAAATTCCATACCCATGGATTCGACTAACGCCGCTTCATCCCAATCAATTTCGCCATCTGTACGAAGACTGATTACATGCCGCACACCGGCATTAGCCAATACTGCTACTTGCTCCTGCGATGGTTGGCCGCTGGCGAAAACCAATCCCTCGGGCATTTGCAGATTGTTTATCTCTGCCGCGACGATCGCATCACGATCAACGCGATAGTTCTGGGCACAGGAAAAAACGATACTGCACAAAAAAAGTATTTGAAGGGAGCGGTTAAAGGATTTGGTACGCATAGGTAACCTCGTTATTATTATTCGTGTATCGACGATCCGGGCGGCATTGTATCGCCATGCCAAGTCAAATCAATTGTAACCCTGCCTGGTTATCCCAGGTCAAGAAACACCGCCACAGGGACTGAATATCCCGATGGCGGCAGCGACTATTGTACTCTTGACCCGATGCGCTGGACAGTATCAGCCAAGGCCAGATATCGTGAACGGGAATTGCCTCGATAGTTGTCAGCATTCGCCTCAAACTGTTGCGCCAAAGCATTTAACTCCCGGGCAAGATCAGTATTGCGTGCACTGAGTTCCAGGGCTGCATCCGCTTCATCAAGCGCAGTCTGCAAACGCACGACGGTCTGGTCTTCAATAACATCACCACGCTGCAACTGGTCGAGGTAGGCTCGCGCCACTACTGGCACTGCGGGCCAAACCAGACGGGTCTGGCGCTGCGCATTGAGCACTTCATCATTTGCCACCAGGGAAGCCGCGACAATTTCATTCTCCGACAGAAAATCACTCGGCATGAGCGTAAACACATCGAGTCCGCGGGCAATCTCGGTGCCATAGATATGACCGTCATACCAGTATGAGGACCAATAACCACCAAGTATCAGTTCTTCCTCATGCAACGGACCACGATCAAAATAGGCTATTTCACGCGGGTTGGAAGAGTCGGTGAAATCCATCACTGAAATGCCACCCTGATACCAGGATTGTACAAATATATCCCGCCCCGGAACTGGCACCAATGAACCATTGTGGGCCACACAGTTTTCCGTATCAGTCTGCGGTGCTGGCATTTTGTAGTGAGCACGATACTGCAATTCACCGTCAACAATGTCGTAAATAGCATCGGCACCCCAATTAATGGGATCCTGCGCTCTGCAGCGAGGGCGTCCGCCACCACCCCATTCATCAGTGAAAATTACCTTACTGCCATCGTTGTTGAAGGTAGCCGAGTGCCAGTAGGCAAACCCGGAATCGATTACTTCATCCAGTCGCACAGGATTCACGGGATCAGAAATATCCAGCAAGATGCCATTGCCCGAACAGGCACCGGCTGCCAACCCTACTTCGGGGAAGGTAGTGATGTCGTGACATTGATTTGTTTCCCGCGTGTTCTGGGTTTTCGGTCCATGGTCGCCGCCTTCCCACAGGCCCGCAAGAACTCCCGACTCAGGATCCGAAAATATGAATGGACGATTGATCACGCGCGCCTCTGCCGGATTGGCCAGGGGTATCTCAATGACATCGATACGAAATAATGCTGAATCGGGGTTTTCGAAAGGTGATTCATCAGAACAACCCGCGAGTTCATCAGCATCTCGCACTGAACTGGTACCGGAGCCATAAACATAGATGCTGTCGCTATTGTCTGAACCGCTAACAACAGTATGAGTATGAGAGCCGCGGCAGGTTTGTACTGCACCTACCTGTAGCGGCATACGAAAATCTGTGACATCGAAGATGCGGATACCGCGAAATCTGTCCCCACTCACCGGGTCGGCTACGCCTTGCAAACCGCAATCCATACGGCCACGAGTCTGCTCGACCGACATGATTAGCAAGTTTCCAACGATTGAAACATCGCCCTGCCCACCTGGGCACACAACGGAACTCAATAATTCCGGTGCTGCCGGATTGCTGATGTCATAGGCATTGAAACCATGATAGTTACCAGCAACCAGTACGTCGCCAGCAAATACCAGATCGGTATTGGCAAAATTCAGTAGACTCGGGCGTGGCTCAGAATTTTCGTCTTCCTCTTCGTCGTTGGTTGCAACCTCCGCTGCCGCACCTACCTGTTCGTTCGTTACTTCTTCAACGTCATCAGCTGCATCCGCATCGGGATCAGGTTGTAAAGTTTCAGACTCTTCCTCTTCCCGAATGTTAGCGGGTAGTCCTTCCGGGTTATTTGGGTCAAAGAAGCCTTCCGGCTTGGGCAATGCCGCCACGAGGCGCATATTCAATGCTGCCTGCCCGGCATCCTTATACCCTGCCGCCAGATTCACGCGAGGATCAGGATTAAAGCCAGTAAGCATCGCTGCCATACGCTCAATCTCGCTGGTCTGGTCAGAAGTCACATCTGATGTGAATGCGAACAACACAGAATCCTGGGCAGTGCCAGGCTGGTCCAGCAAATTGTCTACCATTTCCAGTGCACCTTCATGATGATCAATCATGAATTGCAGGAACAATGAGTCGAATTCAAAACCGGATGCAGCTTCGAGAGATGCCATTTCTTCGGGAGAAAGCATGCCAGGCATCAAATCAAAATCGTCGCCATGATGCATACTGGAATCGGGCACTTCCAGATCACGGTCACGCAGCCAGTCCTGCATCATGTCAATCTCATCTTCCTGGCTCAGCGCAACACGCTGCGCCAGTAATTCCATTGCTTCACGATTGGTACGTGAAGACACCAGTGCCGACATTTCGAGCGCCTGTGCATGGTGGGAGATCATGCCCTGCATAAAGCGTACATCCGCCTCGGTAAATGCAAGACTCGCCAGATCTGACGCTTCCTCAGCCGAGATAACACGACTTGGTTGCCCCGGAGCTCCAGGCTGGATTATCTGCACCTGGGATAGCACAGGAAAGCTCAGCAATAGCCCGGCGAGCACCGGCAAACAGGTCTTACAGAAATTTTTCAGATGAACGGCAGTACCTAGCATGGATTGATCTCCAGTATCTTCGTAATACAGAAATTACCGTTCATTGTAGCCCGAATTCGAGCTGAAGGAACATGCCGGATTTGGTGAGAGGAGCCCTGGATTAGCAGGGCCGTGATGGTGTGATTAGCGGATAATGCGGTTGAATTCGCGCTGGGTCAGGTCGGCGGTGTCTTCGATATTACCCGCTCTCCGACAAGTGCGCTGGGGAATTCTGGTGCCGACCGGGGTTTCTTCTGCACAGATGATTCTGTCTTCAGGATCGACTGTCGCATTGTATTGCTCCAGTTCTGCGTCTGTAGGCCAGCTAAACGATTCTCGCTCCGAAAAATTACAAGCCTGCAGCAATACCAAAGCACTGCAGATCATCCCCCAACGTGCGGCCATTCTGGCACGAGGTGCGGCTTCTTCAGAGTTCTGGATTAGCTTAATGTTTGACCACGCTTGAATCGGATTCTTCAGCATCTGTTTCACCAGGAGCTTTGGTACGCTCAGCAAATAGTTTGGCGATACGTTCTTTTTGCTTACCAGCAGTTGCACTGTCCGCTGTGTTATCTTGTCCATTCTGTTGCTGCCCGGCGCCAGTTTTGCCGCCTGAAAGAAACCGCGCGAGGGTCTCGCGACGTTTCTTGGCCTGTTCATCTTGCTTCGACATTCTTTGTACCTTCAGTGGCGAATGCAGGTATTTAACCAGATTCGGCGGGAATTCTCTAATTCCCCAATCACAAAAAACCTTAATTTCCAAACCGATATTGAATATCCAGGCCGATTCGACGTGGCTCGCCCCACAAAACGGCTCTGTCAGCGTGTGGGAGATTGTCCAGAGCAAAAGCAACGTATTCCTCATCCAGGGCATTTTTAACCCACACTGAAAGGCTCAGTTGCTCAGACACCAAGGGAATATCGGTGAGCGATATGCGCCCATTAAGGAGTCGATATGCCCCCCGATCCATGTTCACGTTCTGCCCCTCTCGATCGCTGAGATAGTTATAGTTCAAATTCATCACAGGTCGTCCGAGCACAGTCATCGGCATTTGATAGTCGAAAGAGATCGAAGCACTGTGCCGAGGGGAGTTGGGAAAAGTGAATTCCCTCAACTCGCCAGTAAACGGATTAATGACCGGCTCGATACTGCTGTCGAGATAGGCATAGTCGAGCCGGCCCAGTAATCCATAATATAAGTATCCTGCCAACTCCAGTTCAAAGCCGCTAATTTTTGCAGCGCCGCTGTTCAAAACCCGTGTATCGCTGATTGTATTTGGCAGCAGAAAATTCAATTGCAGATCTTCAAACTCTGAATAGAACACCGCACTGTTTAACCTGAGCCGACGATCTGCCAATTCTCCTTTAAAGCCGATCTCGACCGTCTGATTGTGTTCATCATCAAAACCACGACTGAAATATTCGGGGTCCGGATCACGAGTGTTAAATCCGCCGCTCTTGTAGGCTTCTACAAACTTGGCATAAGAAACAAGAGTATCGGTCCAATCAAACTCTGCCATAAAGGTAAATGAATTATCTCGAAAATCCCTTTTGGCAGTCGCACTAAAATCTATGACCTCGAGTGGACCAATGTAAGATGTTCCTGCGTCGATAAAACTGTGCTGTTTGAAGATTCTACTAACAGATCTTTCGTCGCGCGATGTACGCCAACCGAGACTAAGGTGGATACGCGAATCCATCCAGCCCGGGGTCCATGTGGCCTGCCCGTAAGCAGCGAGCGCCTTGTTCTCAATCGCATTGCGCTCTCCACGAAAATTCACAACATCAAGCAGATCATTAGCCTGCAATAAGGGAAAGCTGAATATGTGGTGCACTGGCAAATCGTCTTCCAGCGCTTCTTCTTCAAAATAGTATAGCCCGGCAACATATTCCAATTGCGCATTCCATTCACCCAGGTATTGCAACTCCTGCGAGTATTGTTCCTGCCACAGTGGTGTCCGCGCCGCAGATGTGCGCAATTGGTTTGGAGAATTAGCACCAAGCGTCACACTATTATAGTCAATGCGATACTCTGAACTCGCCCCTGCGGAGAAATCGATATAGTTCCTGTCGTCAAGTTCGCGCCAGGCACTGATGAATTTCAGTGTACCCTGTGCAAGCTCCCACTCGAGAGTAAGTGCATGACCTTCTATCTGTGTATCTGAAGGTAGTAACGGGACAGAAGTTGCAAGGCTTTCAATTCGCTGGTCAGAGAATGGCACAAAGCGTACCGAGCTTTGCGTCGCAGGATCGGTCACAGCACCTGATAAGGTGCCAGGAATCACACCCTGTGGTGAATAATTGTAGCTTTCAACCCGCGAACTGTCCCAGCTATAGTCCAGAGTCAGTCGCTCTGACAGGTGCCAACGCCAGTCGAGCCGCAGTGCCAAGGCCTCCCTGTCTCCGTAGTCGCCGCCTGGCCCGGTATTGCGGACAAAACCTTCCTCTTCCAATTTCAGTGCGGATATTTTGACAGCATGATTTTCAGTGATGGGCAGATTAAGCATGGATTTGATGTAACGACGATCCTGATCGCCCACCCCCAGGACTTGCTGAAACTCAACTGATTCTCTGTTTGGTCTGCGAGATACCAGGTTCAGCGCGCCACCCGTGGTATTGCGCCCGAACAGGGTACCTTGCGGGCCGCGCAATACCTCGATTCGTTCAAGATCTGCTACTTCAGTGGCAAGACCTGTCGAACGCGCCAGATATACGCCATCAAGATAAACACCAACTGCAGGGTCCTGGGTAATCTGCACATCAGTTATCCCTACGCCGCGTATGAATAATCGCAAGGTCTGGTTATTGGCTGGAAACTGGTCAGCTGTGAAGTTTGGTACATGCGCACCAATATCATCGATGCTCAGGATTCCCAGGGTATCCAGAGTTTCCCGATTCAAAGCCACAAGCGACACTGGCGTCGACTGCGCAACCTCTTCACGGCGTTGGGCTGTTACTACCACCTCTTCCAGACGCCGAGTTAGCTCCTCGGCCGCGTCTGCGTGGGCCGGCCACCAGGCAGCCAATAACGTGAGGACGGCTACGCGCAACAAGGCTCTCCACAATTGTCTAAAGGTCAAATAGTTCATCAAAATTATCAGCTGGCGGCGCACCATCGTAGATCTGAAACTCTCTTTGCTGCTGGAAAGCTTCACGGGTGAAAATATATGTATCGAGCGCACTGCTGTCTCTTATATCGGTCCTTTCAATCAGATTTGCACGTCGATTCACAAAATTTAGCACGATCATTGGTATAGCGACGGAGGCATGAGTATAAAACAGTGGATTGAGTGCACCACGCATTGGTATATCTGATAGAGAACGCAGGTTATAAGGGCCCGCTAGCGGCAGGTAGAGATAGGCTCCAGCCGGCACACCCCACACTGCCAGGGTTTGACCCAAATCTTCTTCATGCTTTGCCAGCCTTAGGTGCGTTGCCACATCCAGCAGACCACCCAGCCCAAAGGTCGTATTGACCAAAATCCTTCCCAAATCCGATACGCTCTGACCGACTTTCCCTTGCAGAAAATTATTCAGGGCAGTATTCAGGTAAAACAGGTTGTCAAAAAAGTTGGTAACGCCTGTTGCGACCGGCCCGGGAATTACCGCTGCGTAGTTTCGGGCAATCGGTAAAACGATAGCCTGATCCAATGATTCATTGAACTGGAAGCTACTTCTATTCAAGCGCTCAAAACGATCGGTTGGGTTGGTTGCGCACGACTGCAAAAAACATAGAAGAAACACTGCCCCCGCCAGTCGGCCAAAAGCTTTGATGGTTTTCTCCGAAGTTGCAGGACTGGCAACACCGGTCATCTGTAGTTTGCAACCAGATTTGCAATTTGTGCTTGCAGATCTGAAATCAGCGCATCGAATCCGGCGTTATTCATGATGGCAGTATATTCTGCGCGCTTTAATGCCAGGTCATTCACACCGTCGGCGATAGCACTAATGATAAGCCATTCGGTGTCCGGTTTATGGAGGATATAATCAAGACTTACGGTTCCCATATTCGGGCCTGAAATCTCCGTCCTGACCATCAATCTCCCTCCGTTCATCTCCGTAATACCGAGTGGTTCAAATACCTGGTCACTAAAATCATCGAAACGACTTGCATAGGTAGCACTACTCAAATCAAGAAACGCAGTGACAAATTGAGCGCGTTGGTCGTCCGTTAATTCACGCCAGTGCCGGTTCAACACAACATTACCAATCATTTGCATATCAAAACTTGAATCAATAGCTTCCCGAAGCAAGTGTTGCCTGGCAGTAAAATCGAGCGCAACCCCTTGCTGCATTACCTGCAGCAACGTTGCATGAAAATCATTCACCACAATCAGGGCTTCTTCATCTGCGTTAGCTGGCGCATTTAGCAGAATCAACAGCACGAGAACAATGGAGAGTACTGGTTTTGTGAATATTCGTACTGGCAACTTGGCCTCCTCCATGCCCAGGGTATGTGTAGCCCGGACTGCTCTATACTATTACTTTTAGCCAATCGAGGTGAGATCGATTCAGTACGCTGAAGTTTAAATCGGCGCAGGTAATAGAACAACTCCTCCGCTTTGCAATAACGTAGCTGCATGGGACGATTCGCTGTTACTATTCTCAACCTGAATTTGTTTTCTGTTGGAGAATGATGCTGTCTATGAATGGAGATCACGGCAATCTTGCAAGGATCTTGCAACAGCTCACTGCCCATATCCTGCTGCATGCGCGTGGGTTCGTGGCAACGTCCATACTGATCGCAATCATCGCTGGCGTTTATGCGATCAGTCACTTGGGAGTAAATACCTCCACCAATGAGATGTTTTCGCGTGATTTGGACTGGTTTCAGCGCTTCAATACGTTCCGGGATGAATTCCCTGTGCTCGACCGCAATGTCATTGTCGTGCTGGAGAGCCCGATTCCTGAAGAAGTCGATAGCGCACAGCTTCAATTAGCCAATCGTCTGAAGCAAAATCCGGATATCTTCGGTGCCATTCTGGCACTGGAATCCAGTAATTTTTTCATTCGTAATGGGTTGCTGTACTTATCTGAAGAAGAACTGGAGCAGCTGGGCGACAGAATTGCTGCTATGCAACCCATCACAGGTCGGCTGAGTCAGGAACCACACCTGGCCGGATTTGCATCACTACTGGCAGACAGTGTTTTACAAAACACCCAAAGCTCCGCCGAACTCGATCAGGCTGTCTCGCGCATCACCGATGTTTTCAATGATTCTGCAATCGGTATGCCTGACTCGATATCGTGGCAACTGATGCTTGGTGAGACTGATCCCCAACAGCTGTTCCGGCGCGTGATAGTCGTTGTACCGGAATTGGATTTCGCAGGCGCCGAACCGAGACGCCTGGTTCTGGATGGGATCAGGAAACAAGTGGCAGAACTGGAACTGGCTGCCAGCCCGAGCCTCAGTATTCGGCTATCTGGCGGGTTAGCTCTCGAGCAGGAAGAACTTGCGAGCGTAGCAGAAGGAATAATTCAGGGCGCCATTGCGACAGTGCTATTGGTAATAGTGATTCTTATAGCAACGTTCAGATCGCTACGTCTACTTGTAGCCAGCCTGCTTGCTCTTTTTTGCGGACTTAGTATCACTGCTGCCTTTACCGCACTGGCCATTGGCTACATCAACTTGATCAGTGTGGCATTTGTCGTACTGTATATCGGTCTCGGTATCGATTTTGCGATTCACTATTGCCTGCGCTACAGGGAATTAATGGCACAGGGCCATGCCAGCTTGGCTGCACTATCGGAAGCATCAGCAGACACCGGTTCTGCGCTGGCGCTGTGTGCAATTACCAGTTCAGTTGGTTTTCTGGCTTTTGTTCCAACCAGCTTTTCCGGCGTTGCAGAGCTGGGTTTAATCGCAGGATTTGGCATGTTTGCCAGTCTGTTTGCAACACTCATTCTATTGCCAGCCCTGATTGCGATCCTCGGACCACCGCGCAATTCGATGATACAGCATACACCACCGCTGTTTCGTTTTATCGGAGTCTGGGTATCTGAAAATATTAAGCTGGTAAGAATCACTATAATAGTAATTGCACTTGCATCGCTGTGGTGGGCAAGCGCAGCTGAATTCGACAGTAACCCTGTTAACCTGCGCGATCCAGATTCAGAATCTGTCGCAACATACCGGGATTTACTGGCAGATGCAGACGCACCACCCCTTACTCTCAACACGTTGGTAGCTGCCGCGGAAGTGCCTGCTGTTGCAAACAGAATTTTCAGTCTCGAAGAAGTCTCGCAGGTGCGCAGCATAGCGGATCTGATACCCGCATCTCAGCCCGAGAAAATTTCTCTACTGGAAGACTTTACGTTGTTCACCGGGATCCCCGAGCGCATAGAACTACAGGCGCCAGAGTCTGTTCGCGACATGCGGGCTCTGCGAGACGCGGCGCAAGCACTACGGACATCGACCAGTGAAGAGTACATCAGACTCGGACAATCAATAGAAAACTGGCTTGAACAAGTTGATGTTGAAACAGCGGAAACCGAATTGATGGAACTGCAGAATTCCATTCTCAATAATTTGGCGTTTACCTGGAATCGCATCGTCGACGGCCTGCAACCTGCACCTGTAGAGATTGCAGATTTACCACCAGACATTCAGGATTTATGGATATCACCTGGTGGCGCGCACAGACTGGAAATCCTCTCTGCCACGCCCTTGATGGGGATTGAAGATATCGGCGCATTCGTTGCAGCGGTAAGTTCAGTGCAGCCTGATGCCACCGGACAACCTGCGATTCAATACAACGCTGGCAGAACTGTAGTAGGTGCGTTTATTCAGGCACTGGGCACAGCAGTGCTTGCTGTGCTTTGCCTATTGCTGCTTTTGCTTCGTAATTTGCGCCAGACGCTCGCCATTATCGTCCCACTACTACTGGCAACCACTGCGACCGCCGCGATTGCTACATTGATCAATCAGCCATTCAATTTTGCCAATATTATTACTCTGCCCTTATTGATTGGCGTCGGAGTCGATAACGGCATTCATATGGTCAAGCGTTATCAGCAACAGGACCCGCACAACGTGTTAATGGCATCCTCAACCGCACGCGCGATACTTTTCAGCACACTGACTACAATTTGCAGTTTCGGCACACTCGCTTTTTCAAACCATCCAGGCACTGCCAGTATGGGCGTGATACTCGCTATCGGCATGTCTGCTTCGCTGCTGGCAGCTCTCTTCGTGGTACCAGCCATGCTTCCAGCAAACAGTCGTTAGATATCAATGACATAGAAACCAAGCCTTTGTGCGGTAATTGGCATTGGCAAGCAGACTAATTTTCCCTATGCTTGCAAAGCTATAGTAGCTAGCCCTACTTTCCCCAATAAAAACAAATTTCTTCCGGGAGCCTTAGTATGCAGATATTCAGTGGACGCATCACTGCATTGCTTACCTTACCTCTTCTTTTATGCGGCTTGCTATCAGCTGCGTCAGCGCAATCATTACTGGATGACTATAGTCCGGTATCATTGGCAGAGCTGGAAAATCCCGCAGACTCTGATTGGCTTATGTGGCGCCGCACACAAAATCACTGGGGATACAGCCCACTGGATCAGATAAATCGCAGCAACGTGGATGACCTGCGTCTGGCCTTCGCCTGGACGATGGAGCCGGGTTTACAGGAAACGACACCGCTGGTACATGACGGCATCATGTTCCTGCCCCAGGCCTGTGATTTCATCGAAGCGCTGGATGCCACGAATGGCAATCTACTATGGGAGTACCGCCGAGAGCCCGTCGAGCATGCCGCACCTCTTTCCTGTGCCAACCGCAACGGTACCCTTTACCAGGATCAACTCATCCTCGCCACGCAAGATGCCTATCTCGTATCACTTGACGCGCGAACTGGAGAAGTCACCTGGGAAACCCAGGTCGGTGACTGGGCCGTGGGCCAACACTACTCTGGCGGACCACAGGTTTTCGATGGCAAGATCATCACCGGTATGTCGGGTTGTTATTACATTAATACCGGTTGCTGGATTACTGCCCACGACCCTGCAACTGGCGAAGAACTCTGGCGCACGAACACGGTT
>Ga0181593_10000074_pt1 | contig 71847 bp, 36 predicted proteins | sample 071ome_19_FD_133756 | JGI IMG/M metagenome (GOLD analysis project Ga0181593, IMG submission 133756) | Coastal salt marsh microbial communities from the Groves Creek Marsh, Skidaway Island, Georgia - 071413AT metaG (megahit assembly) | ecosystem: Environmental > Aquatic > Marine > Intertidal... | reverse complement strand
CGATCTCGGCGAGAGAGCGCAGGGTGCCGAGGAGCTCCGGGGGCGGGGAGGGGAGCTCGGGGCGCTCGTTGCGGAGGGCGGAGAGGATCTCGACGCGCTTGATGGAGTCGATGCCGAGATCCGCCTCGAGGTCCATCGTGGGGTCGATCGCCTCGGCGGGGTAGCCGGTGCGATCGGCGACGATCGACACGAGGGCGGGGAGGAGCGTCGCTCCCGTCGCGGGAGGGGAGACGGTCGCGGCGGGGATCGATGAAGGGGGGGCGATCGAGGGAGCGGGGGCGGACGGCTCGACCGCGTCGGTCGCCTCGTCGAACCAGGCGGCGATCTCGGCGAGAGAGCGCAAGGTGCCGAGGAGCTCCGGGGGCGGGGAGGGGAGCTCGGGGCGCTCGCTGCGGAGGGCGGAGAGGATCTCGACGCGCTTGATGGAGTCGATGCCGAGGTCCGCTTCGAGGTCCATCGTGGGGTCGATCGCCTCGTCGGGGTAGCCGGTGCGCTCCGCGACGATCGCCACGAGGGAGGGGAGAAGCGCGGCTCCGCCCGCCGCGGGGGCGGTCTCCGGGGAGGGGGGAGTCACCGGCGCGGGCGTGCCTCGCGTCGCCGGCCTCGGGGGGATCGACGCGCCCCCGACCGCGAGGGAGGCGCCGGTCGCCTCATCGAACCAGGCGGCGATCTCGGTGAGAGAGCGCAGGGTGCCGAGGAGCTCCGGGGGCGGGGAGGGGAGCTCGGGGCGCTCGCTGCGGAGGGCGGAGAGGATCTCGACGCGCTTGATGGAGTCGATGCCGAGGTCCGCCTCGAGGTCCATCGCCGGGTCGATCGCTTCAGCGGGGTAGCCGGTGCGGTCGGCGACGATCGCCACCAGAGCCCCGGTCAGGGGGCTCGCTCCTCCTCCGCTCCGTGCCGTCGGGGATGGGGCGGGGACGGGGGGCGCGGGCTCGGCCGTCCGCGGTGCGGCCGGTTCTGGAGGCGTGGAAGAGGCGGGGACCGCCGCTGCGGTCGGGGTGGGAGGCCTCTCACTGCCCGGGCTTGTCTGGACCGGACTCGTGTGGTGCGAGTGCGGCGGGCTCGGACTCGTCGGGGCGGGGCGCGTCGTTGCCGCGCCGACCGCGGCGCGGATCCGCGCCTCGATCCCCTCGAAGAGGAGCCGCTGGCTGGTGGTGAGCTCCGCCTCGAGCGCCCGGGCGTCCTCCGCGAGCCGCTCGATGCCGGCCCAGGTCTCGTCGTCGACCACCGCCGGGCGCGGGGGAAGTCGCCACTCCTCCTCGATCACCGGTGCGACGATCGGTGCGGACGGGGGGACCGCTGGAGGGGTCGCCGGCCAGGTGAGGTCGACCGGGGGGGCCACAGGGGGGAGCGGGGCGAGCTCTCCGGTGCTCCCGGGGGCGAGGTTCGCTCCGCCCACCGCGACGGAGGGACCCTTCCGCGCGATGGGGAGAGGGCGCGCGACGACGCCCCCGTCCCACCCGCGCAGGTCGATCGCGTGCCCGCGGGCGGCGATGGTCGCGAGGGTGATCGCGAGGTCGTGCATGCCGTCCCGGCGTCCGGCGCTGGCATCGAGGGAGACGACCTGGACGCCGGAGGGAGCGATCCGGTCGCCGAGGATCGCCCGGGTCAGACTCGAGAGGATCGAGCCCGGCCCGACCTCGACGATGGTGCGGACCCCGTCGCCGACCATCGCCTCGACCTGATCGAGGAAGCGGACCGGCTCGGCGATCTGACCGGCGAGCAGCTCCTTCGCCGCCTCCTCCGACGCGGGATAGCGACGCGCGGAGGAGTTCGCGTAGACCGGGATCGAGCCGGGGGAGAGGCGGACGCGACGGAGGACCTCCCGGAACGGCTCGCGCGCCCCGGAGATCGCGGGGGAGTGGAAGGCGGCGGAGACCGGGAGGCGGGTGGCGCGAATCCCCCGCGCCTCGCAGACCGTGATCGCCCGGGCGATCTCATCGCTGCGCCCGGAGAGGACTCCCTGGCGGGGCGCGTTGCGGTTCGCGACCACCAGATCGAGGCGCTCCTCGACCACGAGGCGATCGAGGTCATCGAGGGGGAGATCGACCGCGGCCATCGAGCCCGCGCTCTCTCCTCCCGCGTCCGCCATGAGCCGCCCGCGGAAGTTGGAGAGCTGATGGAAGTCCTCGGCGCGGAGGCGCCCCGCGACGTGGAGCGCGGCGAGCTCTCCGTAGCTGTGCCCTCCCACCATCGCGGGCAGGACCGCGAATCGGGCGAGGAGACGGGCGGCGCCGACGCTGACCGCCCCGATCGCGGGCTGCGCGTTCCGCGTGTCCCGCAGCGACTCCTCCTGCCGGCGCGCCCGGTGGTCGTCGAACGGATCGGGGGGGTAGATCCGCTCGGCGAGGGGGACCGGGTCGGACTCGTCCGACCAGTAGGCGTGCTCCGCCTCCTCGAGAGAGTGGAGCAGCTCCGGCGTGCGGCAGGCGAGGTCGCGGAGCATCCCGGTGCGCTGGCTCCCCTGGCCGGGGAAGAGGAACGCGAGGGCCCCCGGCGCGGCGCCCACGCCGTGGAACGCGCCGTCCGGCAGGCTCCACGGCTCATGGGGTGCGTCCCGTAGCTGCTGCTGGATCCGCGGGAGGCGGGCGGAGAGCTCCTCCCTGGGGGAGACGACGAGGAGGCGCCGCGGGGCAGCAGGGTCGAAGGACTCGCGGCTGCGCGCGGCGATGGCGCGGGCGGTGGCGAGGCACGCCCCATCGAGGGAGCCGCGCCACTCCTCGAGCTGCCGCTCGAGCGCTTCGGGGCCGTCCCCGCTCGCCGCGAGGAGGAGGGGCGCCCCTTCGAAGTCGGGGGCCTCCCGCGCTGGGGCTGCCTCTTCGAGGACCGCGTGGAAGTTGCTCCCGCCGAAGCCGAACGCGCTGACCCCCGCCCGGCGCGGGGAGCCGGTCCGGGAGATCCACGGGCGCGGCAGGCGGGAGAGCTGGAAGGGGCTCCGCCCGGGCTGCAGCTCGTCGAGGGGGCTCTTCACCTTGATGGTGGGGGGGAGGACCTTGTGGTGGAGCGCGAGGATCACCTTCACGAGCCCCGCAGCTCCCGCCGCGGCCTTCGTGTGCCCGATCTGCGACTTCACCGACCCGAGCTGGCACCAGCTCCCCTCCGGTCGCGCGCGGCGGAAGACCTCGGTCAGCCCGCGGACCTCCGTCGCATCCCCGACCGCGGTGCCGGTACCGTGGGCCTCGACGAGCTCGATCGTGTCGGGGCTCACGCCCGCCGTGCCGTAGGCCGCCTCCAGGCAGCGGACCTGACCCTCCGCGCTGGGCGCGTAGATCGCGGTCCCCTTGCCATCGGAGGAGCTGCCGATCCCGAGGAGCTTCGCGAGGATGCGATCCCCGTCCCGCTCGGCGTCCTCGAGGCGCTTGAGGATGACGATCCCCACCCCTTCGCCGAGGGTGGTGCCGTCTCCGTCCCGATCGAAGGGGCGGGCGTGTCCACCGGGGGAGAGGGCGGGGGTCTTCGAGAAGCAGGTGTACATGAAGATGTCGTTGAAGGTGTCGACCCCGCCGGTGACCACGGCGTCGCACCGCCCGCTCTCCAGCTCCATCGCGGCGAGGTGCACGGCGCCCATCGAGCTCGCGCAGGCGGCATCGACGACGCAGTTCGTTCCGCCGAGGTCGAGGCGGTTCGCGATCCTCCCGGCCACGACATTCCCGAGCAGCCCGGGGAAGGAGTTCTCCTGCCAGCGCACCATGCTGTCGGAGATCCGGCGGACCACCTCGCCCGCGGTCTCCCGGTCGACTCCGGACTCGGCGAGGGCCCGCCACCAGTGGTGGTGCCCGAGGCGCGCGCCGAGGGGGATGACGAGCTCGAGGGCACCGGTGACGCCGAGGAGCACGCTGATCCGCCGCTTCGCCTGCTGGTCCCGATCGAGGAGCCCGGCGTCCCGCAGCGCCTCCCGGGCGGCGTGGAGGCCGAGGAGCTGGGCGGTGTCGGTCGCCTCGAGGTCCCGAGGCGCGATGCCGAACTCGATGGGACGGAAGTCGACGGGGTCGAGGAAGCCGCCGCGACGGCCGTAGGTCCGGTCGGGGGCGGAGCGATCCTCGGAGAAGACATCCTCGGGGCGCCAGTGGGTCGCGGGCACCTCCGTGATCCGGTCGATGCCATCCCGCAGGGTCAGCCAGGTCCCCGCGACATCGGTCGAGCCGGGGAAGAGGCAGCCGAGCCCCACCACCGCGAGGGGGGTGGGGGTCGAGGTCGAGGCGCCGGGACCGGAGGCCGGGGGTGGATTCGGAGTCATGCCGGGGACCTCGCAGGCGTGGGGGTCGCCGGACGGGCCGGCAGACGGGGGGTGATGTCGGGGAGACCGGGAGGGAGCGCGATCCCCGCCCGACGGAGGTCCTCCGCCCGGACGAGGCGGGCGGCGCCCTCCATCAGGGCGTGGGCGACGGTCGTGACCCGGCGGTTCTCCACCGCCGCGAGGGGGGTCCCCGAGACCCACTCGTTGAAGGCTCCCATCGCGGGGCCGCACCAGATCTGGTAGTCGAGCTGCCGCCCCGGCTCTCCGCGGTTCGCCCACGCGGAGGAGAGGCCGAGGTACCACCGGAACACGAGCGCCAGCTGGTGCCGGGGGTCGCTCGCGGCGCGCTCCACCTGCGCGGGATCGCGGGCGAGGAAGAACTCCCGGGTCGCGGCCCACACCTCCTCGAAGCTCGACCGGAAGTGGGTCTGCTCGACCTTCCGACGCTCCGCCTCGGGGATCGCCTCCCACGAGTCGTGGCGTCGGTAGAGCTCGAGGAGCTGTCGGGCGCGCATGGGGAACATCGTCCCGCGGCGCAGCACCTGGAGCTCGACCCCCATCTCGAACATGTCCGCGGCGGGGGCCATGGCGACATCGGTGCTCTCCGCGAGGGCGAGCGCCTCCCGGACCGCGGGGGAGGTGCCCGCCTCCAGGCAGGCCTGATGGACAGAGCCCACGACGAGGTAGGCGGCGCCGAGGGTCAGCGCCGCCTGCGCCGCCCACGGGGTCCCGATCCCGCCCGCCGCCCCGACCCGCGGCGCGAAGGCGATGGCCCCCTCGCGGACCACCTCGTCGCGGAGCGCGATGAGGGAGGGGAGGAGGGTGACGAGCGGTCGGTTGTCGGTGTGTCCCCCCGAGTCCGCCTCGGCGGTGAGGTCATCGCACATCGGGAGCCGGCGGGCGAGCGCGCGCTCCTCCTCGGTGATCTCCCCGTCGCGCACGAGGAGCGCGAGGAGCTCCTCCGGCGGCGGGGAGAGGAAGCGCCGCGCCACTTCCCGCCGGGAGACCTTCGCCATGAGGCGCCGCGCGGGGACCGGCGCTCCGTCCGGACCGGAGCGGACCCCCTGGACCCGGAAGCGAACGATCGCCGGGGTGAGGTCGAGGAACGCGGAGGCCTCCGCGGCCGGGACCCCGCGACGCAGGACGAGCTCGACGAGCTCGCGCTCGACCCGGGGCTCCCCGGGGGCGTGGATCAGGTTCACCCCGTGGGGGAGGTCCCGGATGGAGGAGAGACGGTCGAGAGCGCGCCCGACCTCCGCCACGGTCAGTCCCGCTGCTCCGAAGAAGGAGAGGATGCGCTCCCGGGCGAGGGCCTCGACCAGCTCGACCGAGGCGATCCCGTTCGCCATCGCTCCTCCCACATACGCGAGCCCGACCCCATGGGCGGCGCGGAAGCCGGGGTCGCCGAGGGAGCCCGGGGGAGTGGGGGGGAGGACGACGGTCCATGCCCGGCTGCCGGGGGTGTCGAGGGGGACGGTGGTGCCGTCGAGGACGATGCGGTGCTCGCGGGGAGTCTGCTGTCGGGGATCGGGCTGCCCGCGGTTCGGGTCCGGGATGACCCAGACGGGTGCATCCAGCGCGTCGAAGGCCGCCGCGAGGGGAGCCTCCCTCCCGCCGGTCACGCCTCCCCGCGCCGGGAGTCCCGATGCTCGGTCGATCGGTACCGCAGCCATCCGTCGCTCGTTCCTTCAGGCTCCCCGGCGCTCGCATCACGCGGATGCGGGTCCGGACGGCCCCTCGCGGGAGCGGCCGTCGGGGCGCTCGGGCGCCGGGTGTTCGACATCGGGCCGGGATGTGGAGCCGACCCGGGTGGCAGGGGTGCCTCTCCGGACCCTTCGGAGAGACGCAACGATCCCGCGGCCCGATTCTGGGTGAAGCCCCCCATCGTCGGTGAAGCTTCGAGCCGGGCGGAGATAAGGCGGACAGTCTATCGCCTCCCGGGCTCCGGTACAGCGGATCGGGGCCGCGGAACGACGAGAGCCGCGCCCCGGGAGGGGGGCGCGGCTCTCGTCGTCAGGCGCGGATCGCGGGAGGGAGCTAGCGGAGGATCAGGCGGTAGTTCCCCACCGGTCCGAGGACCGGGTCGGAGGTCTCGACCCGCACGAAGACGGTCTCCGCCGCGCTCGCCGTGTAGGGCGGGAGGCGCGGGTCGAAGAGGAAGAGGGGGTCGGTGCTCGCGGAGGAGACGACGGCCCCGGACCCGAGGAGCAGGGTCACCTTTCCCCGCAGGAGGGACTCGATCTGGGTCATGAAGAGCTCGACCCGCAGGGTCTGCCCGGCGGCGAGGGGGACGGCGAAGATGTCGACATCCCCGAAGAATCCGAGGGCGCCGTCGACGGCGGCGGGCAGGGCCTCGATCTCCTGGGCGGCCCCGAGGCTCCCGTTCTGCTCGGGGGCGAGGGGGTCGAGGTCGGCGACGGCGAGCCCGATCCGACACGGGAACTCGATGACCGCCGGCTGAAGGAGCGCCTCGGTGTCCGGGAGCGGAAACTCCCCCGGCAGCAGGCCGATGTCGATCGTGTCTCCCGGGAGGAGCGGCGTCGCGGGGAGCCCGACGGTGATCGTGCGGTCCCCGAGTGTGATCGTCGCCTCGGGGCGGAGGTCGACGCCATCGCGCCCGATGGTGATCGTCTCCGCGACCTCGGGTACGAGGTCGCGGTTGAAGCTGAAGGTCCAGGCCGACCCTGTCGTGATCTCGGCCGGTCCGGGGTCGACCGCGACGAGCTCGAGGGGCGCGGACTCCTCCGGCACGGAGGTCTCGACCCCGACATTCCCGGGGGTGTTCCCGCCGATCGGTCCGATGTCGGCGATCGTCCCGTCCCGATCGCGCTCGAGGGGGTTCCCTCCGTCGATGGCGGGGCTGCCGACGAGGAGCCCCTCGGCCTCATCGACCGTGGTGGAGCTTCCCCAGGCGGAGACGAGGTCCCCGGCGGAGACCGAGGTCGGCGGAGACACGACGATGGCGCCGGGGCTCACCGAGTCGATCGTGCGCGGCACGCCGTCATCCCGCAGCTCGACCGTGTCGCCGACGAAGAAGCCGGCGGTGCCCCCCGCGAGGGGGACCGTGCCTCCGCCGCCCGCGCCCGTCGCGGCGCGCAGGAAGAGGGGGCGGCTCTCCAGTCCGGGGTCCTCGAGGATCAGGCCGACCCCGTTCGCCGGGGCGGGCTCCTCGTGCACGATCGACCAGCCGATGCGGGTCGGATTCGAGACCCCCGCGTTGGCGAGGAGGATCGAGTCCTCGACGGTGAGGACCGCTCCGTCGAGGGTGAGCGCCGGTCCCCGGTTCCCCTGGAAGAGCTGGTGTCGCACCTCCCCGGTGATCGCGCCGGTCGCGAGGACGCCCCCGAGCGCGTTGCCGACGATCCGGTTGTGGAGGAGACGGGCGTAGGGGCCGCCGAGGGCTCCGGTCATGCGGATCCCGGCGCCGCCGTTCCCGCAGATCGCGTTGCGGGCGACCCGGAAGGTCCCCCGGGCATCGCCGTCGAGGTTCACTCCATCCCCGACGCAGTTGCGGATCTCGTTGTCCTCCACGCGCCCGCGGAAGTCGAGGCCGTCGGAGTTGTCGAAGTCGAGGTCGAGGTTCACGCCGGCCACGCCGGCGTTGATGATCCGGTTGTTCCGGATGAGGGCGCGGATCCGGGCGCCGAAGCTGCCCCCCGGCGAGGTCGGGTCCTCCTCGTCGAAGTCGAGGTCGATCCCCTCGTCGAGGACCCCGGTGTTCTCGATGACGCACCGGGTGATCTCGATCCGGGCGGAGGTGTTGCTGTCCGCGTGGATCCACTGCGCCTCGATCGCCTCGTTCGCGACATTCCGCACGGTGCAGTTGTCGATGATCATCGTGGGGGTGTGACCGTCGATCGCGATCCCCTCCCCATCGATCTCCTCGATCGAGCAGTTGCGGACCGTCACCGTGATCGGCTGGCCGCTCCCGAGGTAGTCCCCGGTCATGTCGATCCCCTTGCTGACGAAGTGGATCATGCTGCAGTTGGAGATCCGGGCGACCGCATCCTGCACCCGGACCCCGGAGAAGGCGGGGTAGGTGACGAGACCGCCGCCGATGTCGACGGCCCGGCTCTCGAGGCTCAGGCCGTCGATCACCGTGAGCGCGCTCGGGATGACCGCCACGGTGGAGGGCGGCGTCGGGGGGTTGAGGATGACCACGAGGGGGGCGTCGATGTTGTCCGGCTGGATCTTCGTGATCCGGTTCGCGGGGTCGCGCTGGAGGGGGTCGAAGGTGGGGTCGAAGCCGCCGTAGATCGACCGCCCGGGGTACACGAAGCCCCAGCGGTCCGCCGCCTGGGTGTACTCCCCCTCGGCGAGCCAGTAGTTCACACCGGTGAGGGGAAAGCCCCCGATCATGGCGAGGGTCGCGTTGCTGTACGCGGTCGCGGGGGTCAGGCCATCCCCGAAGGCCGGGCCGTTCGGGTCGACGAACCGGACCGGGTTCGGGAGGGCGGCCCACTCCGCCTCGTTCGGATCGATGTTGGGGACCGGGTCGTCATCCACCGCCCGTACGACGGCGTGCACGACGGCGGCGTTCTGGAGCCCGGTCAGGTGGACCATCGTCGCTCCCGGCTCGGTGACGATGCTCGGGGTGGTGTAGTCGAAGGTCCCCGCCTCCTGGGCGAGGTGGACGTGGTAGACGATCTGCTCGCTGGGGGTCTTGTCGTCCGTCGCGGGCTTCCAGGTGATCCAGATCTCGCCGTTTCCCGCGAGCATGTTGTCGATCCCCGCGAAGAGCGGATGCGGCAGGTCGAGCTGGGAGTCGACGCCGGTCGGCGGGCCGGTGGGGGTCGCGTCATCCGGGTTCGCGATGTTCGGCTGGAAGCGCCCGCCGCATCCCCCCGCGAGGAGCGGGATGAGGAGCAGCAGCGGGAGGGCCGGAGCGCGTCGGGGCGGGTGAAGTCGATCCATGGGTGCAGGCTTTCGCATGTGCTTCCGCAGCGGGGTCCTCAGAACTTGTACTCGATCTTGGCCGCGACCCAGGTCGCAGGATCGTCGAACGGGCCGAAGGCGTCTCCCGGCATGAAGTGACCGAAGTCGATCTCGAGCCCCCAGGCGCCCCAGAGGCCGGATGCCCCGATGACGAGGTCGACCTCGGTGCCGAGGTCGCGGTCGAGGCCGAGGGGGCTCCGGCGCAGTCGACTCTCCCGGATCGTGGTGGCGGCCACATCCTGGGCGTAGCGATGGAACACGAGGTCGACCGACCAGAGGTCGTTCGGGCGCAGCCCCACGCCGAGGGTCCAGATCTCCATGTTGGAGAGTTCGGGGCGGAACATCTCACCGTAGTAGCGATAGCTCGCGACGCCGAAGACCTTGTCGTTGTTGTCCTGGAGCCCGCTCTGGCGGAACTCCCGGTTGATCCCGTCGTCGGGGTCGTCGTCCCCCGAGCCCCAGGCGTAGCCGGCGAAGAGATAGGGCTCGTAGGGGGCCCGTCTCCATTGTACCGCCCCCCCGACATCGAGGGCGTGGGCCTCCAGCTTCTCGACGCCGGTGACCCCGTCCGCGAAGGCGTACTGGGCCCAGTAGCGGAGGTAGTGCTCGTCCCCCTTCCAGCGGCCGACCGTCGTCAGCCCGAAGTAGAAGGGGGACTGATCCGCGAGGGAGTCGTCGCGGACATCCACGATGTGGAACGCGACCGCGCTGCGCCGCGCGTACTCGTAGCGGAGCCGGAAGAGCTGGTAGCTCAGGTCCTCGAAGCCGCGGTCGTCCGCGATGAGCTCGCTGTAGGAGTACTCCGCCTGCCAGCCCTCATGGGCCCAGGCGATCCGACCCCCGTCGAGCTCCGCGTCGTAGAGCCACTCCTTCGCGTCGTCGAACCTCTGCCGCCCGGCCTGGACCGAGAAGGGGAGGTCGGGGAGATCATAGAGGAGGAACGCCTCGGTCAGCCGCGTGTCCTCCCCGCCGTCGAGGTCGCGGTCCTGATCGAAGATCACCGCATCCCGACTGGTCGCGCCCTTGGCGTAGAGGAGGAGGTTGGTGTCGATCGTCCAGCGCGCCTCGAGGGTGAGCTGGAGGTCCACGGTGGAGATGTCCCGATCGACATCGGCGTCGAGCTCGAACTGGTCGCGAAGCTCGGAGCTGAGCTGCAGCTCGCCCCCGACGATCAGGCGGGTTCCCCACGGTCGGAACCGGAAGGTCCCGCGACCGCCGTCCTCCGGGTCGCTGTCCCGGTAGACCGACTGGCTTCCGCGGGCGTCGTCGCGGATGGCGAACTCCGTGTCCTGCCGGACGCGGCACCGCTGGCCGAGGACGACGATGACCATGTTCCCCTCGTCGGCGCTCCCGGTGATCTCGTCGATGAACGCCTCGATCTCGATGATGCCGATCTTGTCGTCGTTGACGACCTTGTCGACCGCGATCTCCACCGCCAGGAGGCTGCCGTCATCCTGCATCACGAGGTCGACCTCGAGGTGCCAGCCGGGCTGAAGCTCCTCGAAGTCGTAGGAGTCCTCCTCATCCTCGTCGTCGATGTCGGTCGCGTCGTCCACCCGGATGGTGAACGGCGGCACGACGAGGAGGCGGTTCTCCAGGTCGATGGAGGCGAGGGTGCCCTTCACCTCCTCGGTATCGTCGGGGGCCTCCACGACCACCTTGATCGCCTCGACGATCCCGTCCGGTCGCAAGCGGCCATCCACCTCGATCCGGACATCCTGACGGAGGTCGTCGAGGGTCCAGAGGGAGAGGTCCGGCTCCGCGCCCGAGGTCGGCGACGCGGGCGGATCCCCGGCGGCGTCCGCGCCGGCGGTGGGGTCCCCGAGGAGGTCCGCCAGCGGGTCGGCGGGGTCCTGCGCCCCGAGGGCTCCCGCCAGGAGCAGCGAGAGCAGCGCTGCGCGGAGGGGGCGATGCAGCGCGCGCGGCGCCCGACGCGTGGGGAGGGGGTCTCGGTCCAAGGTTCGGATCCTCTCGTGCATCACGACAACAGGCCTTCCCACTCGCCGCTGCGGTCCAGCGCCGCCTCCGTCGAGTCGAGGAGCGCCTCGATCAGCCCCGGGCGCCGGAAGCGTCGGGCGTAGATCAGGGCGAGGCGCAGGAGCGTGCTCGCGGTCCAGATCGGGAGGGAGTCCTCGATCCCCCGGTCCCGGGTCGCGTGCACCGCGATGGGGGAGGCCACCTCCTGCCAACGGAGTTCGGCCCCCTTCAGCTCCCGGAGTCGAAGGTGGGCGAGAATGTTCCCGACATCGAGGGCGGGGTGACCGGCCGCGGCGAGGTCCATGTCGATCAGGGTGCCTCGGTCGCCATCGATCAGGATCTGCTTGTCGTGGAAGTCGCGGTGGCAGAGGACCGGCGGGACCTCGGGCAGGCCTCGCAGAGCTTCGACGACGCGGTCGAAGAGCGGCCCGACCCGGGGCGAGGGACTCCGCAGGGTTCGATCGAAGACCGGGACGCGCTCGGAGAGCACCCGGATCTCCTCCTCGACCGGGTGGCTCGGGAAGTCGGGAGGGAGGTCGGTCGCGGCGAGCCACCCGAGCAGCGCGGCGACACGCTCCCCGTGTCGGGGGTCGGTGTCTCCGGCGAGCCAGCTCGCGTTCAGTGAGGTCCCCGGGCAGAACTCGATCTCGAGCCGCTTGCGACGGGGATCCCACGCGAGCACGCGCGGCACCCGCCAGGGGGCGCCGGGCTCGGCGGGGAGGATCTCCCAGCGTCGCAGGATGTCCCGGTCCTTCCGGTACACCTTCACCATTCGGGTCGTGCCCTCCTCCACGAGGCGGAAGATCGCGCGACTGCCGACCCTCCACGCGAGGAGCTCGAGGGAGGCGCTCATCCGGAGGGCCTCCGAGACGGTGCGGGCCAGCTCGGGGAGGCGGGCGTCCTCGAGCGGGTCGAGGGGGGCGAGCGGGGGCGCGTCCGCGTCTCCCGAGTCGGACGGGAGATGCCACCAGTCGACATCCCCGGCCCCTCGGTCGGAGAGGAGGATCCACCCCCCCGCGCGGTGCTCCTCGATGCGGCACCAGCGCCCGCCGCGGGCAGCGCTCCGGAGAGGCTCGGTCAGCTCCTCGGTCCAGCTCGGACCGGGCTCGGGGGGGGTCGGCTGTCGTTCGTTCATCGATCGAGCTCCTCCAGGAGCAGACGGGTCTCCTCCAGCCGCTCCGCGAGGCGGAGGGGCCAATCGGGGTCGAGGTCGCGGAAGGGGAACCCGGCGCGGCGGAAGGTGGCGATCGCTCGCGACAGGCGGATCCAGTCGGCGGGGAGCGGCTCCCCGCGGCTCTTCTCATAGCCGCGCAGGAACTCCGCGCCGAGCGCGGAGTCGACCCGGTTCTCATCCAGACTCGCGAGGAAGGTCCCCACATCGCTCGCGGCGTAGCCGACGCCGGACCGGTCGAGGTCGACCAGAACCGGGCCCGACTCCGAGATGAGCACCTGGTCGAGATGGAAGTCGTTATGGATCGGCGCGGAAGGAGAGAGCGCGAGCCGGCTCACCTCCATCGCGATCCGCTCGCTCAGCCTCTCGATCTGCGCCGCCTTCTCCGGGAGGAGGAGAGCGAGGTCCTTCCCGTGCCGGGAGAGGCTGTCGCTCTCCTCGACCGGCGAGGGGAGATGGTCGAAGTCCACCGGCAGGCGGTGGAAGCTCGCGAGGGCGGCTCCCACCGCATGAAAGGCGTCCCCAGCCTTCTCCGGCGAGGAGGCGATCTCCCGGAGCGGCGTCCCCTCGACCCACTCCGCGGCCATCAGGGCGCGGCTGTCGATCCGACCCCGCGGGGACGGGACGCGCCAGGGGCTCCCGTCAGGCAGGGCGGAGTGGACCTGCAGGAGGTTCTGATGGCTCCGGTCGGCGCTGCGGGGGTTCTCCACCTTCACGTGGAGACGGACCCGGACCTTCTCGTCCCCTTCGCGTCGGCGGATCTTCACCTTGACCCGGTAGACGGCGCGGCGGCCGGGCTTGTAGTTGAGGAGAGTGAGCCGCGTCAGGCTCCGCTGGATCCGCCACTGCTCCCGGGGGTAGTCGGCGAGGAGATCCTCGAGGGTGCGCCGGAAGCTGTCGGGGCTGTAGAGGTGGCGGAGGTCGGGGATCTCCGGATCGTTCGGGTAGGGGATCCCGACGATGCAGCTCTCCTCACAGAGGAACGGCTGGTATCCCCCGGTGCCGATCTTGTGCCGCTTCGACATCTCCTTCGCGTAGGCGACCCGCGCCCGCTCCGCGTCGGGGAAAATGTGCAGCATGATCCCCTCCGGCGGCTCGCTGGCGCTCTGCTGGTCGACCCCGGCCACGTAGAGCCGCGAGGTCGTGTCCGGCTTGAAGCGGAAGTAGCGACAGGCCGCGCGGAAGGACTCGAGCGGGAAGACCACGCCGTCCGCCTGCCAGCGGCTCCAGAGGTCCCGGTTCAGAAGCAGGTCCAGCCCCGGCTGGTCGTGGGGCGGAAGGGGGAAGGTGCTCATCGCGCGGCTCCCTTCCGGTCGATGGCTTCGGGGAAGAGCGCCCGATACCGGCGCGAAGTGGCGCGGAGCTCCTCATGGCTCCCCTCCGCGAGGACCTCTCCATCCTCAAGATGGATCACTCGGTCGGCCGTCTGGAGGAGGGCGGTGTCGTGGGCGACGAGGATGGTGGTCCTTCCCTCGATCGCGGCCGGGAGGGCCGCGATGAGGTCATCCCGGGAGGCCTGGTCGATCGCGGCGGTGGGCTCGTCGAGGACGAGAATCGGGGTCCGGCGGAGGAAGGCCCCGGCGAGGGTGAGCTTCCGGCGCTGCCCGCCGGAGAGGTTCGCCCCCCCCTCGGCGAGCTCGGTCTCGAGTCCCAGCGGGAGCGTCTCGATGAAGTCCGCGCCGACGAGGCGGAGCACGCGCTCGATCTCCTCGTCGGTCGCGTCCGGCGCGCTGAAGAGCAGGTTCTCCCGGATCGTGCTCCCGAAGAGGTAGGTCCCCTGCAGGGCGATGCTGATCTGATCCCGGATGCTGCGGATGGTGTACGCGGGGGCCGGGACATCGTCGAGGAGGATCGCGCCCTCCGTCGGCTCGAAGAGCCGCAGCAGGAGGTTGGTGATGGTGGACTTGCCCGCCCCGTTGCGGCCGACGAGGGCCACCGACTCCCCGGGCTCTATGGAGAGGCTGACCGCGGTCAGGGCGTTCCCCCGGGCGAGGGGGGGCGCGGCACCCGAGCGGGATCGGTCGGCGGAGTCCTCGTCCCCATCGGAGTCGAACGAGTTGCTGCGATCATCCTCGCCGTCGGGCTCGAGCCCGACGGAGAGGAGGGCATCCTCCGCCTCGTCGTGATCCTCGTCGTCCTCGAGCTCCTCATCGTCGAGGTCGTCCTCCAGAGGGCTGCGCAGGCTCTCCCCCGAGCCGTAGGCGAAGGAGACCTCGCGGAACTCGATCTTGCCCGCGAGGGCCGGGGCCGGCACCGCGTCGGGGGCATCGACCTCCTCCGGCTGGATGTCGAGGACCTCGTTGATGCGCTCCCCGCAGGCAGCGGCCTTGCCGATCTGGGTGGAGATCCGCGAGACCCGCCGGATCGGTTTGTTGAGGTTGCGCAGCGCGGAGATGAACTGAAGGAGCGCCCCGGGGCTCATGGCGGCGGCGAGGACCCGGCCGACCCCGAAGTAGATGACGATGGCGAGCCCCGCCGCGAGCAGGATCTCCACGTACCGGCTGAGGCTCGCCTGCAGGCGCGTGCCCTTCAGGCCGGCGCGCATGGAGGTCCGGTTCTTCCGGGCGAAGCGGCGCGTCACCTCGTCCTCGCGGCCCAGCGCCTTCACGAGGGTCAGGGAGCCGAGGGTCTCGTTCGTGGTGTAGGCGAGGATCCCCTCCTGCTTGCGCTGCCGTTTCACGATCTTCACGATCCGCTTGGAGAAGAGGGTCGAGAGGAGGCCGATCACCACGAGCACGCCGGCGGAGACGAGGGCGAGCCGCGCGTCGATCAGGAGCAGGAGGGTGAACCAGCCGACGACGAGGGCGACCCGACCGAGCAGGTCGATGATCGCGCCGGAGAGGATGTCCCGGAGCATCGGGATGTCGCCGGTGATCCGGACGAGGAGGTCTCCCAGCCGGTGATCCTGATGGAATCGGAGCGAGAGGCGGTGGAGGTGACCGTAGAGCTGCTTCCGCAGCTTCATGACGATCCGCTGGCCCGCGGTCGCGCACCACACGGTGCGGAGGTACCCGAACATCCCGATCAGGGTCGCGAGCGCGAGGACCGCACCGCAGACGATGAGGAGGAAGACCTGCTTCTCCTCGGTGGTCGCATCCTTGTAGAAGTCGGTCGGGACGAAGAGGAGGTCGTTCGACTTCTCGTTCGGCGCCAGGAGGACATCGGTGAGGTAGCGGAGGGGAAAGGACCGCCCGAGGAGGCAGATCGTCTCCACGACCATCGCGACGCCCCCCAGCCAGAGGAGGCGCTGCTCCTTGGCGATGAGGGTACCGAAGCGATCGCGGATCGCGCGCAGCTGCGCGATGCGCTTGCGCAGGGTCTGCAGGGACTTCCTCAAGGTTCGCCGGTCTCCGGGGGGCGCTCGTTCCAGCGGGAGCGAGGCGTGGGTTGATGTTGTGACGAGCGTGCCCCGGGTCGAGGAGATGGGGGAGTGCCTCGATGGTCCGTTCGCGGCGCTCGCGTCCGGGGGGCCCGCTGCCCCGCCGGAGGTCCAATTCTACCGGGAATGCGGGTCGATCGTCCCCTCCTCGACCGCACTCTTCGGAGTCACTCCTGTCGTTTCGGTCGGTCCTGTCTCCCCGGTCAGAGCTCGGAGACGTTGGTGAGGATCTCCCGCACCCGGTGGTGCCAGGTCGCATTGTCGAGCACCCACTTCCGGCCCGCGCGGGCGAGCTGTTGCGAGCGCTCGGCGTCGGAGAGGATCTCGTTCATCGCGGAGGCCAGCGCCTCGGGCGACCCGGGGGGGCAGAGGAGCCCCCGCTCTCCGTCGGGGATCACATCGCGGATCTGCCCCACGTCGGTGGCGATCACCGGGAGGCCGAGGGCGAGGAACTCGTAGAGCTTCAGGGGAGAGAAGTAGAAGTGCTCGAGCTGGGGGTAGGGCGCCACCGCCATCGTCGCCCCCTCCAGCCACTCCGGGACCTCCTGGTGCGAGACCATCCCGGTGATGTGCACCCGGTCGTGGAGTCCGAAGGAGCGGGCCTTCGACTCGAAGTCATCCCGCATCGGGCCGTCCCCGACGAGGAGGAGGTGTGCATCGGAGCCGGTCTCGCGGACCAGGATGTGGAAGGCGTCGAGCATGTCGTCGATGCCGTGCCAGGGGCGGAAGGAGCCGGAGAACGCGATGACCGGGGTCTCGCTCCCCGGGAGACCGGCGGGGCGGCTCCGCCCGTTCGGCGTGAAGAGCTCATCGTCCACGCCGTTGGGAATGACCCAGACCCCGCTGGCGTGACCCCGGAGGCTCCGCACCCACTCCGCGACCTCTTCGGAGACGCAGACGATCCCGTCGGCATCCCGCATCAGGAGCTGGGCGATCCCCTCCGCGAGGGGGAGGTTCGCGAGGTTGCGGAAGTTCTTCGCCTCCACCGGAAGGGGGCTGTTCACTTCGAGGATGAACGGGACATCGAGCTCCCGGGCGTGGGCGAGCCCGCCCGCGTGCCAGAGGGTGTAGCGCTCGTAGATGAAGTCGGGCTTCTCCATCATCGAGATCGAGGTGTTCAGGCTCGCGAGGAAGAGCCGGGTCTCGCGATCCTCGATCGACTTCCGCTTCCGGCGGCGGGGGATCGAGATCGGACGCACCGGGAGGCCGCAGAGGGACTCCGCCTCGGGGCGGACCGTGAAGACCTCCCCATCCAGCCCCAGACCCCGGAGGGCGCGACAGACCGACTTCACGTGGATCGACGCCCCCTTGCCCCCCGGGACCGGGATGCCGGGGTCGGCGCAGATGTACGCGAAGCGCTTCGCGAGGCTCGGGGTCCGGTCTGCGTCCGCCATCATGGCACGGAGGCCCCCGCGGCGCTCTTCGCCATGTAGCCGAGCAGGGTGCCGGCGTTCTTTCTCAGGTCGAAGAGCCGCTCCGCCCGGTCGCGGGCGACCCCGGGCACGATCCGTCCTCCACGGATCCGCTCCCAGACCTCGGTGATCGCGCGGGCCATCCCCTCGGCGTCCTCGGGCTCCGCCATCACCCCCGCCTCATCGCCGACGATCTCCGGCTGGCCGGTGAGCGTCGTGCAGGCGATCGGGAGGTCGAGGGCGAGCGCCTCGAGGAGCACGGTGGGGAGGGCGTCCATGTTGCCGTCGGCGTCGGGGACGCAGGCGAGGGCCATCAGGGTCGCGTCGGCGCAGAGGCGGCGGACCTCCTCCTGGGGGAGGGCGCCCGCGAAATCGACCTCGGCGTCGAGACCGAGCTCGCCGCGCAGCGCGAGGAGGTTCTCCTCCTCGTCGCCGTCCCCGACGATCGTCGTGCGGAAGTCGAGCCCCCGCTCCTTGCAGAGCGCGAGGGCGCGCAGGAGGTGATCGAAGCCCTTCTTCGGCACCAGACGACCGACGCTCACGATGTGAGGTCGGTCGGCGGTGCGGGCCCCGGCCTCGGGGCGGTCGAAGAAGCTGAGGTCGATCCCGTTGTAGAGGCGGATCACCTTCGACTCGTCGATCCCCGGGGTCTGCTCAAGGATGTAGCGACGGTTGAAGTCGCTGACGGTGATGTTGAACGCGGAGCGGTCCACGACCTCGCGGTAGAGATCGCGTCGGACGGTCTCGCGGAAGATGTCCTTCGCGTGGGAGGTGAAGGAGAAGGGGATCCCGCTCATGTGGCTCGCCATCGCCGCCACGTGGGTCGCGATCGTGGCGAAGTGGGCGTGGAAGTGACGGATGCCGCGCTGTCGGGCGGTCGCGGCGATGACGGCCGCGCGCAGCATCAGGTCGAACGGCTTCGCGATGGCGTGCCGCTCGCAGAAGTCCGCGCACTCGTCCATTGACTGGAGGGAGGGACGGAACTCCTCGGGGAACGCCCGCAGCGTGTTCCACTGGGTCTCCGGGCTGCCCTTCAGGACGTACTCCGAAGTGAGCCTCAGCTGCGACAGGCGACCGTGGAAACGACCGTCCGCCGGATGCATCAGGCTGAAGACGGAGACATCGGCTCCCTGCTCCTCATGAGCCAGAAGCTCGTTGAGGATGAAGGTCTCCGAGAGTCGAGGGAACATCTTGAGGATGTACCCGATCCGGAGCGGGCCCCCCTCGGGGCCCCGGTCCTCAGGCGCGGATCCGGGCTGCGCCGCGGGGTGCGGCTGCGGGGCTGGGTTCGCTGGCATCGGCGTCGACCTTTCGGGAGCAGGACACCCGGCGGCGGATCTCCTCCACCTTCCGGACGAAGTTCTGGCAGCCGTCGAGACGCAGCCCGACCCCTTCGAGGTCGGGAGGCAGGGGCTCCGAGAGGCTCTCACGGAGGGCATCTCCGAGCAGGTCCGGACCCAGATCGTCCGGGTCGAGGCAGCGGAGCAGCCCGAGTCTCTCGAAAGAGGTCGCGCGAAGCCACTGCTCCTTGCGGGGAAACACGCGGGGGACCACCACCGTGGGCTTGCGGAAGGCCATCGCCTCCATCACCGCGTTGTAGCCCCCCATCGTGACCACGAGGCTGGCGGAGCGGAGCAGGTCCTCGATGTGGGACGTGAACCGGATCATCTGGGTGTTGCGGAGGTGGCCGTACCGGGAGGCGAGACGGTTTCGCTTCTCCCGGGAGAGGAACGGACCGGTCACCAGGGTCCCGTTGTAGATGTCGGGCCTCATGGCGAGCACCTGAAGGAACGCCCGGGCGAGCGGGTAGCCATCCCCCCCGCCGCCGACGAGGCAGACGAGGTGGGCCTTCCCGGGGTCCGGGAATGCGGCGGCCATGTCGATGGAGGTCTCGGTCCCCCGGAGTCGGTTCAGGTAGCCGAGGTAGGTCAGCTTCGAAGTGGCGGTCTCAGAGAAGCGGTAGAGCTCGTCGAGAGGGAAGACCTCCCGGCAGCCGTAGACCCAGAGGTGGTCATACAGGCTGTCGAGGAGACGGTAGGTCCCGTCCCGCTTCCAGGAGGCGACCACATGGGACGGCTCGTCGAGGACATCCCGCATCCCGAGGGCGATCTCGGTGCGGCCCTGCTGGCGCAGGTCCGCGAGCAACGGCAGCAGCTCGCCCCGGAGGCCCGTCGGGGAGTGATCCACGATGAGGAGGTCCGGTTGAAAGCGGAGGATCGACTCCCGGATCATGCGCTTCCTGCTGCGCACGGTGTCTTCGAGGCTGATCCCCTCCTGGCGGGAGACGTACTCGCCCGCCGCGTTCTTCGTCACCGGGGGGATGGCGACGATCTGGACTCCCTCCGGGGCCTCGTAGAAGTGCGCTCGAGGGGAACCGCTCACGAGGAGCATCTCGGCCGGGACGCCCGCCTCCGCGATCGACTCGGTGAGGCGGAGGCTCCGTCGGAGGTGGCCGAGGCCGTAGCTGTCGTGGCTGTAGAAGGCGATGCGGATCGGTGTCCCCGCATCGGAGGGGCGGCCGCTGGCGTCCAACGCCGACCCGTCCGCCGCGGCGGGAGCCGTGGTCGGGGAGGGGGCGGGGGAGATCTTGCGGTCACCGGGCACGACGAACGGCCTTTCCGGGGGAGGACCTGGCGGTCCTGACCCGCGTTGCACACACCAGATCGCCGAGCGGGGGGAGATAGGATCCCCGTGGCGGCAGCGGGAGCCGGAGAGGCTCTCCATGCCCACATAGGCAAAGAAGAGGCCAATTCACCGATTCCTCCTCTGGCTGAGGATGGCCGCATCGCCGGAGAAGTCCTGTCCGGGCGAATTGGTCCCAGCGGCGACAGGTTCGTTCCTTACGGGATCTTGAGATTGGCTCTCCTCAGCCAGGGGAGAGTGCCTCCCGGAGGGGGGGGATCGGCTCCGCTGGTCGTGGACAGCCAGTCCGCTGGCTGTGGACCGCCTCCCGGAGGAGGGGGGCGCGGCATCGGGCCCGGAGTGTCGCCGAGGCCCTGCCGGGAAACTCGGGACGCGTCGCCCCGGGCGCGCGGAGATGAAAACAGCCCGGGCGAGCGATGGAGGGAACATCGCTGACCCGGGCGCAGGAGGTGTCGAGCAAGGGGCCAGGCCCCTCGTCGCTGTGAGGCGAGGAGCAAGGTGCGGGCCAGATGTGGAGGACGATGCGGCCGCGCGCGCGTAAGTCGTTTTTTTGTTTGGTTTTGTGAGTCTCGCGCGCGGGGCGGATTTCTTGGACTTGGCGCGGGGCAGCCGACAACAGGCTCCCACCTGTCTCTCCTGACACCCGCCGAGGTCGCGGACCGCCAGATCGTCGGAATCGGGTGGCGGTATGCGGCCAACCGCGGTGCCGAGGGCTGGGAAGCCCCCCTCAGGGGGCCTCGATGCCCCACTTCTCCATCCGGTGGCGGAGCCCGCCCCGGGTCACGCCGAGGAGCCGCGCGACCTCGGAGACGTTGCCGCGGGCAAAGCGAAGCGCCTCCTCGATGAGGTGCTTCTCGACCGCCTTCATGGTGCAGTCGCCGCCATCGAAGTCGAACCGCAGCTCCCCGGCTTCCGAGGCCTCGCGAGCCCTGGCCCCCCCGGCGACCGCCTCCAGCCCTGCGGGCTTGAGGATGTTGCCATCGGAGACGAGCACCACCCTCTCCAGGGTGTGGGCGAGCTCGCGGATGTTCCCCGGCCAGCGGTAGCGGGAGAACTCCTCCAGCATCTCCGGGCCCGGCTCCAGGTCCGGCTTGCGGTACTTCCTCCGGAAGTCGGTGAGGAAGTGCTCGATGAGGAGCGGCACATCCCCGGCTCGATCCCTCAGGGCGGGGAGCTCGATGTTCACGACCTTCAGGCGGTAGTAGAGGTCGGAGCGGAACTCGTTCCGGCGCACCGACTCCTCGAGCTCCGCGTTCGTGGCCGCGATGATGCGCACGTCCACGGGGCGCTCCTGGGTCCCGCCGACCCGGCGGGCCCTCTTCGACTCGAGCACGTTGAGGAGCTTCGTCTGCATGTCGAGGGGCATGTCCCCGATCTCGTCGAGGAAGATCGTGCCGCCGCTCGCGACCTCGAAGAGGCCCTGCTTCCGCTGAGTCGCGCCGGTGAAGGAGCCCTTCTCGTGTCCGAAGAGCTCGCTCTCGATCAGGTCCCGCGGCAGCCCCGAGCAGTTGACCTGCACGAAGGGATGATCCGCGAGGGGGCTCCTGTAGTGGATGAAGCGGGCGAGGAGGTCCTTTCCGGTCCCCGTCTCCCCCTGGATCAGGACGGTGGGGAGCTCCGCCGCCGACTCGAAGGGGATCGTGGCGAGCTGGTCGACGAGGGTACGGATCTTGTCCAGTTCGGGGCTCCTCCCGATGATCTGGATCTCCTCGCGCTGACGGCGCCCCTTCCACTTGAAGGCCTCGACCTCCGCGCGCAGGCGCGCGTTCTTCAGCTCCCGGGTGACGACGAGCTGAAGCTCCTCCAGATCGAGGGGCTTCTCGAGATAGTCGATCGCCCCCTCCTTCATCGCCTCGACGGCGCTGTCCACCGATGCATAGGCGGTGATGATCAGGACGGGGACCTCCGGGAGGTCCCGGCGCAGGCGGCGAAGGACCTCGAGACCGCTCACATCGGGGAGCTGGACGTCGAGGATGGCGAGGTCGGGGGGGTTCTTCTCGAGGATGGCGAAGGCCTCGCGACCGGTCTCCGCGAGGAGGCAGTCGTGACCCTGCCGCCCCAGCTCGAGGGAGAGGGACTGCAGGAGCGGCTGCTCATCGTCCAGAATCAGGATCTGTGCCATCCCGCGTCTCCTCAGGGTCCGCCGTCGGTCGCTTCGCTCCGGTCACTCCGGGGCGGCTCCGCGCCGGAGGGGGTCGAGTCGTGGATCGGCAACCAGATCGTCATCCGGCACCCACGATCGACCTCCGATACCACATCTATCGTCCCCCGGTGCCCAAAAATGATCTTCTGTGCGAGGCAAAGTCCCAAACCGACCCCACTTTTCTTCGTGGTGAAGTACGGGGTGAAGAGTTTGCCGAGGGTCTCCTCGTTCATCCCGTGTCCGCGATCCTCGACGATGACGCGGATGCGCTGCCGAGGGCCGGGATCGGCGGAGACGAGGATGTCGATGGTGCTCTCCGGAGGGCTCGCCTCCACGGAGTTCGAGATGAGGACGATGAGGGCCTGCTCGAAGCGCCTTCGGTCGAGGAGGAGGGGCGGAACGCCCGCCTCCGCCTCGAAGCGGAGCTCGATCCCCTTCCGCTCGGCGAAGGTCCGGGATGCCTCCACGATCTCGCCCACGATCTCCACGAGATCCTGCTCGACCGCAGTGAGCTTCACCGGTCGAAGAGCGGTCAGGAGGTCCTTCAGCCACCGATCCGCCCGGTCGACCGTCTCGATGACGGTCCCCAGGGCCCCGCGGATCGGTGTCGCCAGCTCCGGCTCCCGGTGACAGGTCTGGGCGAGGGCCCGGATGCTGGCGAGGGGGTTGCGCACATTGTGCGCGACCGAGGCGGTCATCTCTCCGACCGCGGCCATCCGCTCCTTCTCGACGAGCTTCCCTTGGAAGCTCTCGATGCTCGCGGACATCGTCTCGACATCGCGGGCGAGGCGGGCGAACTCGTTCTCGCCGGCGAGGGGGATCTTCGTCTCGTAGTCGCCGGAGGCGATCCGGTGGGTGGCTTCCGAGAGGACCTCGACGGGTTGCAGGAACCAGCGGCGAAAGAGGGACTGCCCGAGCCACGCGGCTGCGAGGAGGAGCACGGATGTGATCACGATCAGCGTGCGCGCCTGCTGCTCGCGACTCGTCGCGAGCGCGGTCGCCGCCTCGACCCGCCCGTGCTGGCGGCGGATCAGGTCGTCGATCGCGGCGCGGATCCCTGACTGGGTGGATCTCCGCATCTGGTCGAGGAGTTGGAGGTTCGTCGGGTCCCCCCCCATGTGCTTGATCACCTCGCGGGAGCGGGAGTTCAGGTCGAGGATCTTCTGGCTGTCGTCCTGCAGATATTGGAGAAAGTCCTCCATCTCGCGTTCGTCACCGAGCTCCCGGGAGATCCTCTCGATCTCCGCATTCCAGTTGCGGACCCGGTCGGCGACGCTGGCCTCGGCCTCCTTCTCGCCCCGGGAGGCGCGCTGCAGCTCGAGGTCGAGCTCCGGGTCCGAGAACTTCTCCCGGAGGTTGCGGATCGCGAGCTCGGTCGCGAGGTTCGCGTTCGAGGCCCCCAGGGCATCGCTGAGCCGGGAGATCGATGAGAGCGACAGGGAGGCGGTCGCGAGGGAGAGCCCGATCACCGTCAGGAAGAGGGCTCGCAGCTTGGTTCGCAGCTTCACCGGCTCACTCCGTCACCATCAGGGTCGCCGCGGCGTCGAGGAGCCCGATCTTGGGGGGGGAGATCCGCAGGTCGTAGCCGCCAGCCGCCTCGAGGGAGGGCAGCCGGAGGCGCAGGGCTCCGTCGCTCGGCTCCTCTCCCGCCGCCTCCAGGCGTTGCCCCGGCTCCGGCCACTCCTTCACCTTGCCGCTCCCCCGCTCCACCACCTCGATCCTCCATGCCCGAAGAGGCGCGGTCTCCCCGTCTCCCGGGTTCGCGGGGAGGACGCCGCCGGGAGGGTCGATCGTGAGGAGCCGAATCGTGGCCCCGCGGTTGGCGAGGGCGTCCAGGGAGAGTTGCACCGGCCTCCCCTCGATGAAGACGAGCTCGCCCACCGCAGGGGGTGGGGGGAGCGCCTCGCCGATCCGGATCGGGCGCGCGCCTCTGAGCTCGAAGCTGTGGGGGATGGCGTCCGACCCATCGGGTCCGCTCGGAAGCAACTCGACCTCGACGCGTGCGCCCGGCTCGATCGGGCGCGGAGAGCGGATCCGGAGGCGGAAGGGATCGGCCTCGGAGACCTCGATCGACCGCTCCGCCTCCTCGAGCGGCTCACCGTCGATGCGGATCACCGCGCCGAGGGCCTCCGGTCGCGTCAACTCCCGGGAGAACGCGACCTCCAGATCGAGAGCGGAGATCGGCATCCCCGGCGCGGGGTCGATCCAGCTCAACTCGAGTCCCCGTGGGGGAGGGGCGCCACCGCGGTCGATGCCGGGCCAGCCTCCGAAGAAGCCCCCCATCGGCGTGGCGTGATGGGGCTCTCCCCGCGGGGAGGGCACCCTCCGCAGGGGTGAGGTGGGGGGAGCCCGGTAGTCCTCGACGACGAGCGTCTCCGCCGGGACTCCCTCCCGGGGCGGGCCCCAGAGGTAGAGGAAGGGGAGCCCGTGCCGTGGCACCGTGGCGGGGGTGATCGGCGGCTCGAGGCGGCCCACGCCTCCATCGGCGTCGCGCAGGACCTGTCGCGGGACGCCATCGTCGAGCCACTCGACGATCGACCCCGCCGCGACTTCGGCGAGGCTGGCTGGCGTGGGGCCGGTCCCGGCCGGAAGCGTCTCGAGCACGCGGATCTCGCGGGGGAGCGTCTCCAGCCAGGGGGCGCCTTCCGCGAGGAGGAGGGTGGCGTCGCGATCTTGCCCCGAGATCTGCAGCTGCCCCTCCTCGGCGACGCATCCATCGATCCGGTCCGCGCTCGCGACCGCGCCGTTGCCGTGAAGCATCGAGCTCTCCACGCGCAGCCAGCTCTCCGGTCCCGAGCCCGAGAAGGCGGGGCCGAGGTTCCCTGCGATGTGGCAGTGGTCGATCTTCAGATGTCCGCAGCCCGCGGCGCCATCGGGGCCGCCGGAGTCGAGGCGAACGCCGCTCCCCCCGTTCGCCAGGATCGCGCAGCTCTGAATCTGATAGAAGCTCACCGGGGTGTCTCCGGTGAGGTGCACCCCATGCCCCTGGTTCCCGAGGATCTGGTTCCGGGTGAGCTGGAAGTGCCCCCGCGCGTCTCCATCGATGTGAACCCCGGCGTAGAGCGGGGGAGCCTCCCCCGCGGTGGGGCGCCTCCCGTTCCCCTCGATCCGGCACTGCTCGACGCGGAGGCGGAAGTTCACCCCGAGACGGTCGGGGTAGCCGACATCGATGCTCATTCCGCTGTCCGCGTTGTTCGCGATCTCGCACGAGCGCACCTTCACCCGGATCCGAGCGTCCTCGCTCGCCGCCTCCGGGTGTGCGCTGCTCTTCACGAGCACCCCGATGTCCTCGTTCAGGTAGATCCGGCACCCCTCGATCAGGATGCGCGACTTCTCCTCCTCCGTCGCAGTGAGCCCGAGGACCTCGACCCCGTGCTTCCGATTGTCGAAGAGGCCGCAGCCGAAGACCGCGATGTCGAGGGTCCCCTCGAGCTCGATCGCGGAACCATCGCGGATGTCATAGACCCAGCACCGGGAGATCTCTCCGACCGCGACCGAGTCCGGCTTGGTGTCGCTCTGGATGGCGATCCCCTTCTGGACATAGGAGCGGACCTTGCAATTCGAGATCCGGAACTCGCAGTCCTCTCCCGTCACCCCTCGAGGCACCTGACCGCCGCCGTCGAGCTCGAGACCGTCGAGACCGCAGACCAGCTCCCCTCCGACGAGGATGAACTGCTCCAGACTCCGGTCGGTGAGCGCGGAGGGGGTGGAGTGGCGGATCACGGTGGGGTGCAGCCTCGGCTCGGGGATCTCCGAGGTGAACCCGGGGGGGAAGCCTCCGTAGATGTGGACGCCGGGGAAGAGGAGTAGGGTCGGCTCCTCGTAGCTCCCCTCCGCCATGTGGATGTTCGCGCCCTGCATCCAGGCGATCGATGCGGAGATCGCCGAGGCGAGGTCGGGCAGCGGGGCATCCGGGGCGGTGCCGTTCCCGTGCGCGGGGGCCCCGCCGTCGACGAAGAGGACCGGGTTCGGGATCCCGGACCACTCGAGCTCGTTGTCGTCCTCGTTTCCCGCGGCGTCGACCGCCCGCACCGAGACGAAGAGCGCGCGACCGTTCTCGAGTCCGTCGATCCGGACGCCGGTCACTCCGGGCTCCGTGGTGCGGGCGGGGGCGCTCTCGTACTTCGCCTCGTCCTGCCGGCGCGGGGAGAGGTAGACGCGGTACCGGAGCTCCTCCGCCGGGGTTTCGCTGTCCAGCGCGGGCTCCCACCGGAGGGTGATGCTCCCGTCCCCGGCGGTGAGCTGGGAGATCCCCTTGAAGCGGGGGGGGAGCTCCTCCCCGAGCGTATCGGAGGGGAGCAGTCGGGCGCGGGGGCCCGGGTCCTCGGGTGGCGGTGTCTGCTCGATCGCCTCGCGAGCGGCCGGGTCCACCGGGACCTGCGGTCCGGTCCCATCCCCCCCGCAGCCGATGGGACCTGCGGCGAGGGGGGCCCAGAGCAAGGCGAGCCGGATGAGAGGGGCCCACACGCGGGGGGCCCACAGGAGGGGACCGGATCGGAGGACCCGGAGGCGTCCTGCGCGCCACTCTCCGCTCATTCGGGTCTGCATCATCGACTCTCCTCGCCGCGCGGATCGCCCGCCGCATCGGTTATCGGCTCTGCGCCTTCTCCCGGTGCGGCACATTCTCCTGGATCGCGGGCCCGGCCCCGGATCAGGGAGGGGCATCCTTGGCGTAGCCGATCCGGTTCGGCGAGCCGGCTCCGCCGTTCTCGACATCCCCCGCGTACCAGAGGTGGTAGATGTCGTCCTCGTACAGGGTGGGGGTCCCGGCATCGTCGATCCACGCCGCGGGCTGGCGGGTGTCTCCCGAGTCCCACTCGAAGCCCCCTCCCTCGTCCGGAATCGAGTCGCTGGTCGGCTGCAGGACGGGGAGGCCGTAGGGGCTCGGGATCCCCTCGGGGGTCCAGCTGAGTCCGTCCGGGCTCGTGGCGTAGAAGATCTGATCTTCGGTCCCCTCCGAGGCGGGGACATCCCCACCGGTGTACCAGATGTGATAGAGCAGGTTCGTCGCTCCGCCTTCCAGCAGGACGACGGCGGGCTGCTCCACCGTGAACGCCGTCAGCGCTCCGCCGAAGCCGGGGGCGATGACGGGGCCGGCGAGCGCGCCGCTGTTGCCCCCCGCGTCCCTCACCGTCCAGGCCACCCCGTCCACCGACTCCGCGTAGCCGATCCGCGTGCTGCCGTCGCCGCCTTCGTCGACGGCGTCGAACCACATCCGGAAGCGATCGGCGGAGGGGAGCGCGCCCTTGTCGAGGATGACGGTGGGGTCGCCGATGCGATCCCCGAAGGTGACATCGACGCCCGCGCTCAGGTTCGAGCAGACCTGGAAGCCGGTCCAGGTCACGCCATCGGCGGAGGTGCAGTAGATGATCGAGCTGGTCCCCCCCGTGTCCCGACCCTCGAACCACATCTTGTACCGCTCGGAAGCGGGAGTGGTGCTGCGCTTGTCGACGACCACGGTCGGGTCGGTGGCCGCCGCGTCGAAGGCTCCCAGACCGGGGTCCTGGGAGGGGGCGATCACCTGCGTGCGGTCGATGCCCCCCGGCACGCTCGACTGGAAGTCCTCCTCGTCCGAGGTGAGGAGCCCGATGGAGAGGACCCCCGCCGCGTCCTGGGCTTCGTAGTAGAGGAGGAAGAAGTCCCCGTTCGGGCGGCTCTTGTCGACGGCGACGGCAGGGCTGTCGACCTCGTCCGAGTCGAAGTCACCGGCCGCGCCGGTCTCGCTCAGGATCGGCTCGACGCTCCCGGGATCGTTCGGGTCGTTCGGGTCGGCGTACACGCGGTACTTGCTGTAGTCGAGGACCGGGCTGGTGCCGCTGATCGCACCGCCTCCGCCCCCGCCGCCACCGCAGCCGGGGAGAGTCGCGAGGAGAGGGATCAGGAGGATCGACAGCGAGAGGATCGAAGCGGGCGGGAACGCGAGGCTCCGACCCTGCGCGGGGGCGGCTGGACGGTAGAGGGGCATGGAAACTCCGGCGCGGGCGAAGGCGGCGTCCTTCGACCCCGGGATCATAGCTGTCTGAACGGTCGAAACGGGAGGAAATGAGGATTCTCCCCAACCTTCTTCTCCGACCGCGACTGCCTCTCCGCGTCGACTTTCTTCCCGGCGGGGCGCGGCAGTCCACTGTGCTACAATCAACCCGCGCGTTCCGTCCGACATCCTCGCAGGGAGTGGGGACCGGAGCGCTGCCTTATGGAGGCGGACCGACGAATCCGGTCCCGAATCAGGGGCGATCCCACCCCTAGCGCCGCGAAGCCGGAGCGAGTGCTCCTGCTGCGGCCGCCCCGGTTCCGGCCTGCGCGTCGGACCAGACCGGAGAAGAGGAACGAAGGATGGCATCTCCTCGGCACCCCGTCCCCGGCGCTTCGCTGCTCCTCGCGGCGCTCGCGCTCGCGCTCATCGCGCTGGCCGAACCGGCCGCGGCGCGCACGAACCCCCACGACTTCCTTCACCAGGGACGGCCGGTCGGCCTCGAGCTCGACCTGTCCCGGGTCGCGATCCAGCTCGGGAATGACGGCTCCCCGGCGGCGCCCGAACTCCCGGCCCCCGTGCTCGCTGCGCTCGATGGGCTCGCCCGCTTCGACCTCGACGCGGCTGCGCCGCTCCACGCGAAGGGCCTCTGGGCCCTGCCCCTCCGCGCTCCGGGGGAGTCGGCGGAGATCGATGCCGCACTCCTGGCTCTCGATGCGACCGGGCTCTTCCGTCACTGCTCTCCGATTCTACGGAACGGCCGCGTCACCATCGTCCCGACCGACACGCTGCTGGTGACGCTCGAGCGCGAGGGGGCCGCCGCCGCGCTCGCCGAGCTCCGCGCCCAGCCCGATCTCGAGTGGGTCCGGGAGTACCCGGGGGCCGACCCGATCCACCTCGTCCGCCTCGACGGAGCGGTCGTCGACCAGGCCGATCGCCGCCGAGCGCTGGAGGGGATCCCCGGCGTCCGCGCGGTGGAGTCGAACGCGGTCCAGCTCGGGATGCTGCGGGCTCCGGTGAATGACCCCTTCTACGGCAGCCAGTGGTACCTCCGGAACACCGGTCAGGTCGGCAGCGCTGGCGCGGATGCCCGGGTCAGCGATGCGTGGTCGGCGGAGACGGGGAGCCCCGCCATCGTGGTGGCGGTCATCGACACGGGGGTGGATGTCGTCCACCCCGACCTCGTCGGGCAGCTGGTCGGGGGCTTCGACCCGATCACGAACACCCCGCCGGACGGGGTCCCGGGGAACGAGGAGGGGGACGCCCACGGCACCGCCTGCGCCGGGATCATCGGCGCGACCGGCAACAACGCCCTCGGAGTCTCAGGGGTCTGCTGGAACGTCTCGATCATGCCGGTGAAGATCTTCTCCGGCACCGGCGCGAGTGCCTTCACCCAGCTGAACTGGATCGTCGACGCCCTTACCTGGGCCGCCGACAACGGCGCGGATGTCCTCTCGAACTCCTGGGGAGGAGGCGCCGCCTCGACCGCGATCGAGAGCGCGATCCAGCACGGCATCGACACCGGCCGGGGCGGCCTGGGCTGCGTCTCCCTCTTCGCCGCGGGGAACGCCGATGGACCGGTCGAGTTTCCCGCCGCCCACCCGAACGCCATCGCCATCGGGGCTTCGAGCCCCTGTGACGAGCGGAAGAACCCCGGCTCCTGCGACGGGGAGACCTGGTGGGGGAGCTGCTTCGGGGCGCAGCTGGACATCGTCGCCCCCGGAGTTCTCATCACCACGACCGACATCTCGGCCGGGGTGGGGTACACCACCAGCGACTATGTCGGCAACTTCAACGGGACCTCGTCCGCGACGCCGCTCTCGGCCGGCGTCGCCGCGCTGATCCTCTCGGCCGACCCGACCCTCACCGCGGCGGAGGTGCGGACGATCCTCCGGAGCGGGGCGGATGACGAGGTGGGGCCCGCCGGGATCGATACGCCCGGCTTCGACAACAACTTCGGCCACGGTCGCCTCAACGCCGCCGCCTCCCTCGACATCGTCCTCGGGACTCAGCCCCCCACTGTCACCGGTTGCAGCGAGTCCTCCCCCGGCGAGGTGACCGTCACCTGGACGAACGGACAGGCCTACGACGCGGTCGAGGTGCGCCTCGAGGGCGCGACCGTCGCGTCCCTGCCCGGCGGGACCACGAGCGCGGTCCTGACCGGGATCAACGGCACGTTGGCTCAGATCGATGTCCTCGGGGTCATCGGGGCGGATCGGACGACCTCCCGCCGCTGTGACGTCGTCCTGCTCGGCAACGCGCGGGACCTCGTCTGGAGTCCGGCCGGGGGCGCCGTCAACGGGGGCAGCGAGCTCGCCACCGCGCTCGCCGCCAACGGCCGGGAGACGATCCTCACCGGCTCCCTCACCTCCGTCCCGGACCTCGATGCCTTCGATCGCGTCTGGGCCTGCCTCGGCGTCTTCCCCTCGAACGCGGTCCTCGGCTCCGCCGACGCCGCGCTCCTGCAGGACTACCTGACGAACGGGGTCGGCGGCTCCTTCCTCTACCTCGAGGGCGCCGACACCTGGTTCTTCGATGCCCAGCATCCCCTGCACGCGCTCTTCTCCCTGAACGCGACGAGCGACGGTGTCTCCGGCGGGGACCTGACCACCGTCATCGGAACGGGACAGGCCGGAGTCTGTGACTTGACCGGCATCGACCTCGTCTACACCGGGGAGAACAACTGGATCGACCGCCTCGTCCCCGCGGGAGGGGCGTTGACGATCCAGTCGAACAGCGGCCCCGTGTACGACTGCGCCGTCTTCAACGACTCGGGGAGCTGGATCACGGTCGGCGCGAGCTACGAGCTCGGGGGCTTCTTCGACGGCGCCTCCACGCGGCTCGACCTCGTCGCCGCGCTCCTCGCCTGCTCCGGACTCTCGAACGCGCCCCCGTCGGTCTCCGCGGCGGGCTGCGTCGAGACAGGCGGGACGGTCACTCTCACGTGGACGAACGAGGGGACCTACGACGGCGTGGACATCCTCCGCGGGGCGGAGCTCGTGGCGAGTCTGCCCGGGACCGCGACGAGCCACTCCGATGCGGTGCTCCCGGGGAGCTACGAGTACTCCATCGTGGCGAGGAGCGCCGGCGCGTCGGCACCGGCGACGCTCTGCTCCGTCACCCGCCCGGGGATTCCGGTCACGGGCCTCGCCTGCGCGCAGGTCGGGGCGGATGCGAGCCTGTCGTGGACGCCGCCCGCCGGCGCGGGCGCGATCGCCGTTCTCCGCGGCGGAGTGGAGATCCTCCTCCTCCCGGCCACGGCCACCGGCGCCACCGACCCCGCGCCCCCCGGCGGCAATCACGCCTACTCCGTGGTCGTTCGCCCGGAGGCCAGCCCGGGAGGGACCGCGGTCGAGTCCCCCTCCGCCGGGTGCACCCTGCCCTTCTCTCCGACGGCCGTGGCCGACTTCACCTGCGGCCCCGTCTCGACCTTCACCCAGCTGAGCTGGGTGAACACCGACGCCTACGACGCCATCGCGATCCTCCGGGATGGCCTCCTCCTCGACACGGTCGGGGGGGGGATCAACTCCTTTCTGGATGGCGCCGTGGCTCCTGGCGTCCGGATCTACGAGCTGCGCCCCTCCATCGACGGCATCGAGGGGGCGAGCTCGACCTGCCAGGCGGACCTCCCCCCGGCCCCGGTCACGGGACTCTCCTGCGCCGGGGGTGAGCAGAGCGCGACCCTCTCCTGGAGCCTCGGCGCCACCTATGACGCCATCGATCTGAGGAGGGACGGCGTCACGGTCGCCACCCTCGCCGGTGACAGCACCGGAGCGGTGGATGCGGGCGCGCCGGCGGGAGTGCGCAGCTATGGCGTCGTCGGACGCAGCGGCGGGGTCGAAGCGTCCCCGGCGTCCTGCACCGTCACCGTGACCCCGACCGCGGTCTCGGGGCTCGCCTGCATCGCAGGAGTCGGGAGCGCCACGCTCTCGTGGACGAACGGCACCACCTATGACTCGATCGAGGTCCTTCGGGATGGAGCAGCCCTCGTCACGCTGCCGGGGAGCCCTTCCGGCTACACGGACAGCGGGTCTCCCGCCGGCCTCCGCGCCTACCAGGTCCGCGGGATCATCGCCGCGACTCCCTCCGCCTCGGTGTCCTGCTCGGTGACGGTCACGCTCGCCCCGGTCTCCGGACTGAGCTGCACCTCGTCCGAGGGGACCGCGACCCTGAGCTGGTCGAACGGGGCGACCTACGACACGATCGAGCTGCGCCGCGATGGGATCCTCATCGAGACCCTCGGGGGGACGGTGACGAGCCATCTCGACGCCGCGGCGCCGGGGGGACTCCGGACCTACTCCCTGACTCCCGGCAGCGACGGGGCCGCCGCGGTCGCCGCGACCTGCGATGTCTCCGTCGCCCCGGAGGCGATCGCCGCGCTCTCCTGCACCGCGGGCTCGGGCTCGATCGGGCTGAGCTGGACGAACGGGGAGGTCTACGACGCGATCCAGGTCCTCCGCGACGGAGGCCTGCTCGCGACGATCGCGGGGACCGACACCTCCTACCTGGATGCCGCCGCTCCCGCGGGGGTGAGGCTCCTCCAGCTCGTGCCGATCATCGACGGGCTCTCCGGTCCGACCGCGAGCTGTCAGGTGGACCTCCCCCCCGCCTCGGTCTCCGGCCTCGCCTGCGCCGGTGGGGTGGAATCGGCGACCCTCGGCTGGACCCTCGGGGATGCCTACGATGAGCTCGAGGTCCTTCGGGACGGGAGCGTGATCGCGACCCTGCCCGGCACCGCGACCGCTCACACCGACGCGGGAGCCCCGGCGGGGTCCCGCACCTACACGGTGCTCGGTCGGGCGGGCGGGGTCTCCTCCGCGGCCGCCGCCTGCAGCGTCACCGTCTCGCCGGCAGCCGTGACCGGGCTCGCCTGCGCGGGCGGAGTCGGGTCCACCCAGCTCACCTGGACGAACGGCGCCTCCTACGATGCGGTGGAGGTCCTCCGCGACGGGGCCCTGATCGCGAGCCTCGCGGGGAGCGCGACCTCCCACACCGACGCCTCGGCGCCGGCGGGGACGCGGGTCTACACCGTCCGGGGCATCCTCTCCGGCGCCCTCTCGGCGACGGTGAGCTGCTCCTCCGATGTCGCCCTGCCGCCGATCACCGGGCTCTCCTGCACCGGGTCGGCGGGCGCCGCCAGCCTCGCCTGGACGAATGGCGCCCCCTACGACGCGATCGAGGTGCGAAGGGACGGGGTGCTCCTGACGACCCTCCCCGGCTCCGCGACCTCCTACCTCGATGGCGGCGCACCGGGAGGCCTGCGGGTCTACACGCTGTCCGCCACCGGCGGCGGGAGCGTCGCGACCGGGGCGACCTGCGACGTGGGGGTCACGCCCGCGACCGTCACCGGCCTCACGGCGAGCGTCACGGATCCCTGCACCCGCCTCGCCTCGGCCTCCTGGGCCAACCCGGAGGCCTTCGACACGATCGAGGTCCTCCTCGACGGGGCGCTCCTCCAGACGCTGCCCGGGAGCGAGTCCTCCACCGCGGTGAGCCTCCCCTCGGAGGGGCCGCACACGCTCTGCGTCCGGCCCGTCACGGGTGGCCTCGCCGCGTCGGAAGCGTGCGTCTCTCTCTCCAGTCCGCCCGTCTCTGCGGAGGCGGTGGCGGGGCTGACCTGCACGGTCGACGACCAGACCTGCATCGCGACCGCCTCGTGGTCGGTGCATCCCACCGCCTCGAGCCTCGTCGTGCGCCTCGACGGCGCGATCGTGGCGACTCTCCCGGGAACCGCGACCACGGTGGAGGTGCCCCTCGGTCCGACCCTCGCGGGGACGATCTCGATCGGCGGAGAGAACTCCTGCGCCGAGCCCCTCGCGACCGCCGAGTGCGCGGTCGTCTGCGTGGTGCCGGTGCCGTTCGTGCGGGGCGAGGTCAACTTCGACGGCAGCCTCGACATCTCCGATGCGATCCGGACGCTGCAGGTCCTCTTCGAGGGTCTCGCGACCTCCTGCGAGGCGGCCCACGATGCCAACGACGACGGCGCGATCGACATCTCCGATGTCATCACCTCGGTCGCGGCGGTCTTCGGAGCGGGCCCTCTCCCCGCGGCGCCGTACCCCGCCTGCGGGACCGATCCCACCTCGGACGGGCTCTCCTGCGTCTCCCACCCCGGCTGTCCGTAGCCTCAACGGGGGAGCGATCCTACGAACCTGGCGCGGGGGCGATTCGACCGAGTCGCTCCCGCGTTGTAGTTTTCGGTAGGGTCCGACGTTATGCCCGACGCCTCTGGCGCCGGTCCGCTGCGTTCCGAGGATCCGTCATCGACGATTCCGAACTCGAGGTTCTCCGGGTGTCCTCTCTCATGAGGAGCATCCGGACGATCGGGGAGCCGACATGTCCTGGAAGCCATACGCCGTCATCTTCGCCACGTCGCTCATCATCGCGTCGCTCGGCGAGCGTCACCCTCCTGCATTCGGGGGCGGGGATGAGGAGCCGGTCGCACCCGCGAGCGCTCCCGCGGCGGCGGGAGACTCCGCCGCTGACGATCCCACCCCGGAAGACCCCACCCCGAAGGACCCGGCGGAGGGGGAGCCCCCAGCGGAGTCGCCACCCCTCGTCCAGACCGTGGTCCGCGAGGGTGTGGAGGTCACCCTCGAGGTCAGCCCCCTCGATGGCGCGACCCAGCTCGTCGTCGGAGACGAGGCGCGGCTCTCCTACACGATTCGCGATGCGACGAGCGGTGAGCCGATCACCGGCCTCCACCCGCTCTCGTGGGTCCATCGCCGGAGCGGCACCCTCAAGCCGACGACCGAGGAGATCCAGGAGCTGGTCTCCACCTTCCTCGGCGGGCTCCTCAGCATCCGCGCGGACATCGACCTCAATCGCTACTTCCTGCTCCTGCTCAATCCCGACTCGACGATCTCGGTGGTGGACCCGCTCATCGAGTTCTCCCGGACGAAGCTGCACTCCCTGATCCAGCTGCAGGGACCGGGCGAGGCCTGGGTGATCGACCCCATCCGCGAGCGCCTGTACGTCAGCATCCCCGGCAAGGGTCGCGTCGAGTTCATCGACCTCACCACCTTCCGCTCGATCGGGTTCGTGGAGGTGGGGGAGGGGCTCGCGCCGCGCGACCTCGTCGTCTCGCCGGATGGATCGGTCCTCTGGGTGGGGCTCGATGCCTCGAACGCGGTGCTCGCGGTGGACACGGAGAAGCGTCGGGTCCTCGAGAGGATTCGGGTGGGGATCGGGATGCACCGCCTCATCCTCTCCGACGATGGGGCGACGATGGCGGTGACGAGCAGCGGCAGCGGCGAGGTCGCCATCATCGATGTCGACCGGAGGGAGCTGCTCGGGACCGAGCTCGTGGAGGGGCGTCCCTACGCCCTGCGCCACAGCGCGGCGAGCGGGCTCTTCTATGTGGGGGATGCCCTGCAGAACCGGATCCTCGTGGTGGATCCGGGCGGCGGGGGGGTCCTGCGCACCATCGAGACCGAGGGACCGAACTTCTCCCTCGACATCGATCCGTCGGGGCGCTTCCTGTTCGCCTGCGACATCGAGAACTCCACCGTGACCATCATCGATGTCGCGACCGATGAGCGCATCGGCTTCCTGCGTGGCGCGGGGACGCCGGACCAGGTCGCGTTCTCCTCCAACTTCGCCTACGTGCGCGGGCTCGACTCTCGGGGAGTGATCCTGGTCGATCTCTCGCGGCTGGCCCGGGGCGAGGTGATCCGGACCGATCTGGCCATCGGTCGGCTCCCGCCCTCCGATGCCGCCACCTCGAGCTCCGTCACCCGGATGATCCGTCAGACGCCGGAGAGCAGCTCGGTCATGATCGCGAACCCCGCCGACAAGCTCGTGTACTTCTACATCGAGGGGATGATGGCCTCGATGGGGAACTTCGAGACCTACGGCCGGGAGCCGCGCGGCCTCGAGATCCTGGACCGGAGCCTGCAGGAGACCGCGCCGGGGGTCTACACCACCTACATCCGCCCGACCGTGCCGGGGCGCAGCGATGTCCCCTTCGTCCTCGACCAGCCGCGCGTGGTGCACGGGTTCGAGCTGGAGGTCCTGCCCCCCGCGAACCAGAGCGCGCCGCCGGCCGCGCTGCCGGTGACGATCGAGTCGCTCTTCTCCGACCAGCGCTTCACGGTGGGGGACACCCGCGAGCTTCGGTTCAGGGTGCTCGACTCGGCGACCGGCGACCCGGTTCCGGGGCTCCTCGACGTCCACGTCATGGTGATCCAGGGGCAGGGGGTCCGGCAGGAGCGGTACGTGGCGGAGGAGGTCGAGCCCGGCACCTACGCCTTCACCCACGAGTTCCTCGCCCGGGACCGCTACCAGGTCCTCTTCCAGGTCCTCAGCCGAGGGGGGACCTTCCGTGACCTCCCTCTCTTCGTCGTGCCGGTGCTCCGTCCCGACGAGGGCAGCCCCTGGCAGAAGCCGGACCGGCCCCGACCGAAGCCGCTCGAGAGCGAGGCGACCGGGGGGGGTGGGGAATGACCCGGTCCATCCCGCCCCACTCGATTCTCCCCGCCATCCTCCTCGCGGTGATCTGCGCCCTCGGGCCGGAGGACCGCGGTCTGGCCGATGAGGGGCACACCCTCCCCGACGGCGTCCAGCGAGGGCGGGCGATCTACCACGCCGGAGAGGGGCGACCGCCGATCGACCTGTTGCTCTCCAGCAGCGACCTGACCCTCCCGGCGACCACCTTCCCCTGCTCCAACTGCCACGGAGGGCGGGGTGAGGGGACGGAGGAGGGGGGCGTCGCGCCGCCCCCGATCCGCTGGCGCGACCTCCTGCGCCCCGCGACCTCGCCGCTCACCGGCGTCGATCGCCCCGCCCATACCGCGGAGTCGGTGCTGCGAGCGATCACCGAGGGGGTCGACCCGACGGGGAGGCCGCTGCACCCGGGCATGCCGCGCTACACCCTCACCGAGGAGCAGGGGACGGACCTCGTCTCCTACCTGAGGATCCTCGGCAGTGACCTGGACCTCGACCCGGGCCTCACCGCCGAGCGGGTCCGGCTCGGCTGCTTCCTCCCCCTGAGCGGCCCGCGCGCGGAGCGGGGCGAGGCGGTGCGCCGCGCCCTCGAAGCGTTCGTGGCGAACTCGAACGGACGCGGCGGCGTCTACGGACGCACCCTCGAGGTCGTCTACGCGGACTCCGGCGAGACCGAGGAGAGCGCGGTCGAGGCGGCGCGCCGGCTCATCGAGGAGGATGAGGTCTTCGCGCTCCTCGCCTGCTTCGTGCCGGTCGGCGCCGAGGATCTGTACCTCCTCGTCGAGGAGGCGGGCGTGCCCCTCGTCGCGCCGCTGACGATCCCCCCCCGGCCTCAGGATCCTCCCCTCCGCACCGCGTTCCAGCTCCTCTCCGGTCACTACGAGCAGGCTCGCGTGCTGGTGGAGTTCGCGGCCGTGGCGCCCGAGCTCCCGAAGGCCGGCTACTCCCTCGTCTTCATCGATGACGGGGTGCACCGGGAGGCGCGGGACGGCGTGGTCGACCAGATCGCCGTCTTCGGCGGCGCGCTCGCCGCCGAGCTCTCCTACCCGATCGGGGAGCTCGCGGCGGAGGAGGTGGTCGCGCTCCTCGCGGAGCGGAAGACCGAGGCGGTCCTCATGTTCGGTGTCCCGGGCGACATCATCGCCCTCGCGATGGCGATGGATGAGGCGGGGGTCGCCTGGCCCCTGCTGACGACTGGGTCGACCCTCGGCCGGGCTGCGTTCTCCCTGCCGGAGACCGTGGCCCGCGGGACCTACGTCACCTACCCGAGCGGGCAGCCGACGCAGGAGGAGCTCCAGTGGGTGCTCGACCTCGCCGCCGAGCAGAGCCTCGTGATCGACCACCCCGCGCAGCAGGGGCCGGCGCTCGCCGCGGCGCGGATCTTCGTCGAGGGCCTGAAGCGCTCGGGGAAGCGGGTCTCCCGGGACTCGTGGACCGAGGCGATCGAGGGGCTGAAGCACTTCCGGACCGGGCTGGCCCCGCCGGTGAGCTTCGGCCTCAATCAGAGAACCGGCGCGCTCGGGGCTTCGATCCTTCGCATCGAGCCTCAGGCGGAGAGCTTCCTCCCGGTGAGTGACTGGATCACGCCGCGCTCCAAGGACCGGACGGGCGCCCGCGCGCTCGGCGCGAGCCGGGAGGAGGGGGAGTGATGATCCACGCCCGACGCCGAGTCCTGCTCGCCGGCTTCGCCCTCCTCCCCTGGATCGCGGCCCTCGGCGTGGCCGCGCCGGGCCCCGCAGGGAGCTCCGCATCGAGTCCCGCACTGAGCCCCGCATCCGACGACGAGGCCCGCGAGCAGGACTGTGAGGATCCGATCGAGGAGGGCGTCATCGCCATCCTGAACGGGGAGCGGATCGGCGCCGATCGGATCGAGGCCGCCGCGGCGCAGGGGCTGGACCGCGTCGAGCGGAGACGGCTCGAGCTTCGCTTCCAGCTGATCTCGCGCGCGATCCAGGATCGTCTCCTCGACGGCGAGGCCGCCGTCCGCGGAGTGACGGTGGAGGACCTCCTCTCGACCCAGGTCCATGCGCGCGTCGAGGAGCCCACCCCGCTCGAGGTGGAGTCCTACGGGAAGCGCCATCCGGACCGCTACGGGGCGGACCTCGACCACGCCCGTCCGTGGATCGTCGCCGATCTCCGCGCCGAGCGGATCGCGGCCCGTGGCGAGCAGTACCTCAACTCGCTCGTGGACGCGGCCGAGGTCGAGTGGCGCTTCGACTTCCGCGATCCTTCCGCGGAGCCGGGGCGCGGCGAGGTCCTCGCCGTCGTCGACGGAGCCCCGATCTTCGCGGATGGCCTCCGGGAGCAGTGGGAGGATCAGGAGCACGAGGCGGACCTCGCGGCCTACCACGAGCGGAAGTTCCAGCTCGACCTCCTCATCAACTCCCGCCTGCTGGAGGCGGCCGCGGCGGCCGCGGAGGTCGACACCCGCGCGTACCTCGAGAGCTGGCTCGACACCCGCACCCGCGAAGTGACGGCGGCGGATGTGGAAGAGTTCTACGGCGCGAACGCGACCCGCATCGTCGAGCCCTTCGAGGCGGTGAGGGAGTCGATCCGGGCTCATCTGGAGCAGCAGCGCCGCTTCGATCTGGAGCTCCTCTTCGCGAGGGAGCTCCGCGAGGCCGCCGATCTGGTCATTCACCTCCCGGTGCCGCAGCCTCCGGTCCACCTCCTCGATGTGGAGGGGCGCCCGTTCCTCGGGGCCGAGGAGGCGCCGATCCTCATCGTCGCGTTCACCGACCTGCAGTGCGGGCGCTGTCGCGAGCTCCATGGCTGGCTCGCCCGGATGCCCGAGTTCCACGAGGGCCGGGTGCGGGTCGTGTTCTGCCACAAGCCGCTCCTGACCCTGCATCCGCAGGCGCACGAGCTGGCGGTCGCGGCGGAGGCAGCGCGGGAGCAGGGGGCCTACCACGCCTTCATCGAGCGCGCCTTCGAGGAGCAGTCCACCTGGAGCACCCTCGACCCCTCCACCGCGGATGCGACCGCGCCGATCCTGAAGTGGGCGGACGACCTCGGCCTCGACCTCGAGCGCTTCGAGGGCGCCCTCGCCGATCCCGGGCCGCGCGGGCAGGTCGAGGCGGACATCGCCGAGGCGACCCGCCTCGGGATCCTCCGGACCCCGGTCATCTTCGTGAATGGTCGGAGGGTCCCGGACTCCTCGGTGGAGTCGATCTTCCGCTCGGTGCGTCTCGAGTTCGACCGGCTCGGACTCGAGGTCGACCCCGACCTCGAGGTGAAGCGGAGCGACGACTGAACGAAGCCGGTCTCCGGGATTGCGAGCGGCCCCGTCCTCCACCGGAGGACGGGGCCGCTCTCGTTTCGGTCGCGAGGGTCTCGCCGGAGTGCCCCCCGGGTCAGGGGCAGTTGGTGCTCAGGCAGGTGAGCGCATCCGGAGTCGGGTCCGGGCCGCAGGCCCCGAAGGGAGCGGCCGGCGGGGCGCCCCCGGTGAAGAGGTAGGAGAGCACGCCGATGACATCCGCGATGTTGACCGCTCCGTTGTCGTTGTGATCCGCCGCGTCGAGGCAGGCGAGGGTCCCCCCCTGGAAGAGGTAGGAGAGGCCGTTCACGGCGTCGGAGAGGTTCACGCTGCCGCTCAGGTTCAGGTCCCCGCGGATGAAGCTCAGGTTGCCGATGGCGACCGAACAGGTGGCTCCACCCGCAGACTGTCCCGCCCGAATCGCCACGACCTCGTAGGAGTACGCTCCCAGCGGCATCGACCCATCGACGTGGGCGAGCGCGTCCCCGGGGAGGGTCGCCACCGCGACGCCGTCGCGGCGGACCTCGATCATCTCCGGCTGGATCGTCGTCTCCCCCCAGCTGAGGGTCGCGCTGTCCGCATCGCCGATGCAGTCGGGGAGCGGCAGCGGGTCGGGCCCGATCGCGAGGTCGAGGTCGAGGATCGTGTCGGCGGAGAGCCCGATCGAGCGGAGGGTCAGCGGAGGATCGAGGGAGCCCGCCGGCGGGGTCACGAGGATGTCGTACACCCCCGGCAGGAGCTGGAAGCCGAAGCTGCCGTCGAGCGCCGTGGTCGCGGGACGGTGGAAGCCGCCCACGATCTCCACGTTCGCTCCCTCCACCGGCGTCACCCCGGAGGTGACGAGCCCGGTGACGGAGACGCCCGCCGAGAGGACGATGTCCCCGAGGGGCGCGGCGGTGGAGGCGAGGCTCACCGAGGGGAGGACCCGCGGGGCGCGGCCGCTGCCGACCGGCGGGTAGAGGAGGACGTCGTAGACCTCCGGCGGCAGGGTCGCCGCGAAGTTGCCGGTGGTATTCGCGTTCTCATGGAGCGCTTCCACCGAGACGCCGTCGCTGGAGCGTCGGAACTCGACATCCACCGAGGCCACTCCGAGGCCGACGGGGAGGGTCTCGTCCACGCAGCGGCCGGTCACCTGATGGCCGTTCACGAGGCTGATCGCCCCGAGGCTCGTCGAGGTCGCGCTGACCGTGAACGGCACCCGCACGGGAACCACGGTCGGGACGAGGAGGGGCGGAGGATCGACCTCCACCAGGTAGGACCCGTCGCCCACCCAGTAGGCGAAGGTGCCGGCCGCATCAGTCACGTCGTTCGACTGGGGGACGAGGTTCCCGCTCGGGACCAGCGCGAACTCGATCTCCGCTCCGGCGAGGGGGGCTCCGTTGAGGAGCACCGAGCCGGTCACATCCCGCCCGAGGAGCATCGTCACATCCCCGAGGTCGAGGTCACCGGTGACGATGATCTCCTCGAAGAAGACGGGGGCGTAGTCGATGACGAAGGGGGGATCCTCCGGGACGGGATCCCGGAAGAGGAGGTCGATCGGCCCGAGGGGGACGAGGACCTTCACGACCCCGAGGCAGTCGCTGTCGTCCTTGTTGAGGGGGACGGTGAGCCCGGTCGTCAGATCGGTCACCTGGGTGTCGATTCCCGGGATCGGCGCCCCGTTGATGTCGACGAGGCGGGCGGTGAGGCACGCCGCGGCCGGCATGGTGAGGACCCCGAGGTCGGTCGGGCCGAAGATCGGCTGAAGCGGGAGACGCAGCGGGAGGAGGCCGGCCGCACAGTTCGGGTTCGCCGAGAGCCCGAGGCAGGTGGTCGGCGGCAGCCCCGGCGTCGGGGGCGGCTTGAACGCGACCCGGTACTCGAGGTTGAAGAGCTGCTCCATCGTCGCTTGGAAGAAGCCGTTCGCATCAGTCTTGTCCCCGCTGAGCAGGGGGAGGGGATCTCCTCCGGAGTCCGGGGTGATGTCGACGTCGATGTCCGGGATCCCGACGCCGAGCTCGTCCACGATCTGCCCCTGGATCACCCACCCCGTCGTCAGGGAGTAGTTGCCGAGGTTCTGAGTCCCCCCTGAGGCGTTCAGGGTCAGGTTGAGGGCGAGGGTCACTTCGAGATACCCCGGCGGAGGGTTGATCTCGATGGTGTGGGCGCCGGCGGAGTAGGCCGGGAAGGTCGGTCCCTGAAGGATCGTCAGGCTGAAGGCCCCTCCGACCCCGGTGAGGTCTCCCGAGAGCGAATAGGGGACGCCGAGGGCGTTGACGATGTCGATGTCCGCCCCGACCACACCGCCGCTGCTGCTCGTGACGGTGCCGGTGAGGACCAGCTGCGCGTCCGCGGCGAGCGGGCAGAGGAGGAGGAGACCGAGGATGAGCAGACGACGGGCGCGCGGGGGGAGACCGCGCTCCGGCATGGAGCGGACGTGCGTTCGCATGACGTCGATTCCTTCGTTGACGACGGGCCGCCGGGATCCTGGGCGGCCGATTCACTTCTCGCCGGGGATCCGCGGGAGATCCCGTGACGAGCCTCGAGGCGCGTCAGACAGAACAGACGCGAATCTCTCGCGCGTCAGGAATGACCGGAGAGGGACGCGTAAGTGCTTTCTCTGAGGCAAGTTGTGGCATGCACTTCCCGTTCCTGTCCGGGGGCCGGGCCCGCAGATCTCCCAAATGGCGCGCGGGACGCGGCCTAGGGCCGTGGCGGCGGGGTCGCACCGGTGATGGAGGTGCGCTCGGACTTCACGGAACTGGCGATGGTCGGCCAGGGTGGCGGCCGGCCGCCACCTTCCGTCGGGATGGGAGCACGCTCGAGGCGACGAAGCGCCCGCTGGAGGGCGACGCCGATGAGGATGAGAGACCCGAACGACACACGACCACGGTCGGTCCCCTCGGGCAGCTGAGGGAGGATGGTCCACCACGCATCGACCGCCTCGGATCGCGTCCCGAGTCGGGGACCGGAGCGAGCGCCGGCGACCTCCGCTCGACCTCCCCGGGGCACGGGCCCGGGGATCGAGGTCCCTCCGGCGGCGCCGAGCGAGACCGGGGCGGGTGTCCGCTCCCCCGAGGGGCTCACGATCCAGGCCTCGACGGGGATGGGCTCCCCGGGGTCTCGCGAGACCCACGTCGCGGGGGAGCCCCATCGATCGACGGTGGCGAAGGAGAGGCGGAGATCGGGGGGGCGCTCGACGATCGTCCGAGCGAGACCGCGCGCGAGGATCTCGCGGAGCTCCTCGGCGGCCGGGCCGGGCGGCAGTGAGGTGCGGTCGAGTCCGGCGAGGAGGAGGAGGGAGCGTCCCCGCGCGATTCGGCGCTCGACGAGCAGCGGCGCGCCTTCGCCGTCGACCCAGGTGAGGCGCGTGTCGGGGGCGAGCGCCGCCTCGGTGCTCCAGCGCCGGGGGAGGAGCGGGAGGTCGAGGGGCCAACGCGCGTCGACGGGGTCGACCGGGCGGAGGGGAGCGACCACCGATCTCCAGCCGTCCCCTTCCTCCTCCTGCATCGATGCGAGGACCCGGAGCGCCGATGCACCATCCGCGGCCTCCGCCCACCGGCCTCCGGTTCGCGTGACGATGGGGCGAAGGACCGTCGCATCCGCCTGGGGGCCGACGAGCAGCGCGGAGACCTCGATCCCCGCGGCCACGAGCGTCTCGGAGATCCGCCCCCACTCGGCGCCGCTCGTCCGACCGTCCGAGATGACGAGGATCCCGGGTCGGACGCCCTCATTCTCCTCGATCGCGGAAGCCGCGAAGCGAAGCGCCCGATCGAGGCGTGTTCCTCCACCGGTCCGGGTCGCCGCTCGGATGCGGGCGGTCGCGGCGGGGCCGAGCGGCGCCCCGGGCGGGAGGATCCAGCGGGTCTCCTCGCGAAATCCGGCGACAGCCCAGCGATCCTCGGGGGGGGTCTCCTCGATGAGGGACTGCACTCCGCTCCAGAGGGTCTCGAGTGCCTCGCCGCGAATGCTCCCGGAGAGATCGAGGAGGAGGACGCCATGATCCCGTCGAGGCGGTCGGGGAGGCGGGGGGAGAGGGTGGGGGAGGAGCCGGTCGAGGAGCTGGCTCTCCTCGCTCCCCCGGAAGGGGGGGGCCACGACGGTGAAGATGACCCCTCCGCGGCGGGCCCATTCCTCGAGCCGGGCGACGAGTGGAGGCTCCGCCTCTGCGCTCGTCGCGCCGTCCCAGAGGATCAGCCCTCCCGGGGCCGGAGGGAGCTCCCGGCGGAGCGCTTCCGCGGAGGAGCGGGCGGGGAGGAGTGACCAGGTGCGTGGATCTCCGAAGAGGGCGCGGACGGCGGTCGTCTCCGCTCCGATCGACAGCACCGGCAGCGGCGCGCGGACCTCGATCGCCACCGCGTTCCCGGCGTCGTCCTCCACGAGCCAGACCCCCGGGCGATGCGGGACCCAGAGTCCCTCGCCTCGTTCGTCCAGAGTCCGTCGGTCCGGCTCTTCCCCCGCGGCGCTCCCCGTGGGGTCCGGCGGAGCCTGCACGGTGAGGGGGAGGCCGGCGGGGCCGGTGAGCCGGATCGGCTCCCCGACGAAGGCGAGCTCCGCCCCGACCTGCCACGCGGCGGAGGGCCGGGGAGAGGGGACGAGCTGCACGCCCCGGGCTCGGAGGCGGGCCGCGAGCGCGGAGAGCTCGGCGGGCACGGGGAGGTCCGGGGGGAGGAGGAGTCGCCCCCCGCCCGGCAGCGCATCGATCCACTGGCGGAGCCGGGACCAGGGGGGCGCCGACCGACCGGCGGGGAGTTCGACCTCGGGGAGCGGCAGCAGCAGGCTGGACGGGAGAAGGGCGCCGAGGGAGATCAGCCCGGCGAGGATGAGGGCTGGACCGCTGCCGCGCTGCAGGGCGGGGAGGAGGAGAAGCGCGGCGCCGAGGAGCGCGAGGCTCGGGAGGCGGGACCGCGGCGGCGTGGGGATCGGGGTGGGGCGAAGCGCCTCCACGCAGCGCCCGAGCAGCACCGGCCAGTCATCCCGCGCGGGGAGGTCGCTCCACTCCGGGCGGAATGAGATCCGTATCCTCCCCGGCTCCCGGCTGATCAGCGCTCGACCCTGCGCATCCCGCAGCACCGGCCGCCCCAGGGGCTGGAGGTCGACCGCTTCGAGGATCGTCCAGCGGCGCGGCTGGAGGCCGTCGAGGAGACCGGCGGTCGAGCGGGCATCGATCTCGGGGAGGAGGCGGGTCCGTGCCATCCCGGAGGATGGGATGAGGAGCCGTGGTCCTTCGCCCGGGGCCGCCGCGTCATCGACCGTGGTCACGACCACCGGGGATCCGTGCCCGGCGGAGCCGGGGGGAGTCTCCTCGGTCAGGAGGACGATCCGCCCGGCGGTGGCGAGGGCAGCGAGGGCGCGGGCCACTCCCTCGCTCCCGCTTCGGTCGAGCACTGCGGTCGGGGCCGGGAGCGGGGGGATCCAGAGAGGGACGCGGAGCTGTTCGCCTCCGCACCTCAGGTGGAGAGCGGCCTCCCCCGAGACCACGCCGGGTGGCAGGAGAATCCCGCTCTCGCTCTCCGTGGGTGCGATGCGCCACTCCCGACCGCCGCGCCGGACTCTCAGGTCCTCCAGCGGGAGGGAGGGATCCTGCGCGCTCCCCAGCGCGGCGCGGTCGAGGTCGAGGACCCGCTCTCCGTCGAGGAGGTGAACCGCCGCGGCGCGAGGTTCGCTCCCGGGCCCGGGGATCAGGATCGGACGACTGCCGAGGAGAAGGAGGAGCGTGATGAACACGACCTCGGTGAGGGCTCTCGAGCGGGAGCCTGCCCCGGTGAGGGTCCGCCACGGCGCGGTGCTCGCCACCCTCCGCTCCGGAGGCGAGCGACGGAGGAGGGGGAGCAGGGCGACGGGGAGGAGCCAGAGGACGCCGGGGACGAGGATCAGGAGGGTGGGAGGGAGTCCGCTCATCGGCGCAGCCATCCCCCCGGAGCGGTCGCGCGCGGGATCGCCTCCAGAGCGCCACCCTCCGCCCGGCAGCGATGGGCGGATCCTCCCGCGCGCTCGAGCGAGGCGGCGAGTCGACGCCACCAGGCGCGATGGTGGGCGGTGTACTTCGCCACGGTGTCGGGGTCGATCACGCCGGTCCACGCCGGCTCGTCTTCGGCCGAGACCAGTCGCGCGCGGCCGGTGGCGGGGGGGGCGAGCTCTTCATCGGTCCAGGGCGCGAGCCAGATCGGGCGGCCGAATCGCAAGAGCGGCGTCAGCTCCGCTGGCTCGGAGAGCCCGAACCCATCGGAGATGAGCAGGACGCGACCGGGACCGTGGCGCGGAGCGGGGAGTCGCGCGAGCGCACTCGCGAGGTCGACGCTTCCTCCGAGGGGCGGAGTCGCGAGGGCCGCATCGAGGGCCGGGAGTCCGGCGTCAGGGATGGTCCGAGTCCCGGAGGCGGTGAGCAGGTGCACCGCGCAGGGCTCGTCGTGGGCGCGCGCGAGAAGGAGAGCGAAGAGGGCGAGCTCTCGCACGCAGCGGTCGCGCGGCGCGATCCCCATCGAGGCGCTGCGGTCGAGGATGAGGGTTAGAGGGAGCGCGGTGTCCTCCCGATCGACGCGCGCGACCCGTCGGCGGAGACGGCGATAGACGGAGAGGTCAAGGGAGCGCAGCTCCTCCCCCTCACGCCAGGGGCGGAACTCCTCGAACTCCCCGGCGCGACCGAGGCGGGCGCCGCGCTGCCGCCCGGCCCAGCCCGCGGTCCCGGCCGACCCCCATCGCAGTCGGGAGGCAAGGCGTCGCAGCGCCGGCTCGTCCGCGGGGGGGCGGGAGGAGGCCCGCCGATCGACGGGGGGGGAGTGGGGAGGGCGCGCATCGATCATCGAGGCCCCCACTCCTCGATCTCTCCCCAGGGCCAGCCGATCCAGACGCGGCCGGGGGCCAGGACCGGCGGCAGCTGCCACGCGTGGCTGGGGAGCCACGCCGCCGGGGGGCTCTCTCGCTCGGGGAGCAGGGGCCGCCATCCCTCCGCGGCGCACCAGAGCTGGCCGTGGGCGCAGACGATGGTGTCGTCGCCGAAGCGAGCGATGGCGATGGGAGACTGGGCGGCGCGGTCCTCCTCCATGGTGACGGCGGGGGGGAGGGGAACGGGAGTCGTCGTGCCCGCCCGCAGGTCGATCCGCAGGAGATGAGCCGACACGAGGCGGGGGTCGTAGACGAGCAGGTCGATCCGCTCCGGGAAGAGGGCCACGCCGAAGGCGCCGCCGATCGAGCGGCGGGTGGTGGGGGTGACGAGCTCCGAGGCGACGGTGGAGAGCGCCGCCCAGTCGGGGGGCGCATCGCCCGCCGCGCTCACCGAGAAGGCGCGCAGCCCCCCGAGGGGCGGCACCGGGGACGCGAAGGGGACCGGCCCCGTCGCGGCGAGGACCCACGCGCGGTCGGTGCGGAGGATCGCGCGGTCCGCATCCGCCCTCTCGACCACGCAGGTCCCGGCGTCGGAGATCGTTCCGGTGAGGTCCGGTCCGCGCCGTCCGAGCGGGGGGACGCGCGGCGTCGCTCCGACGAGCCTCCAGCCCTGCGCGCCGGGGAGGGGTGGCTCGAGCCAGGCGAGCCACAGGGTCTCGTCGCCCCGACTTCCCGCGACCCACCCATCGGAGCAGAAGGAGAGGGTCCAGTCGGAGAAGACCCGCCTCACCTCGAATCGGTTCCCCTCGGGGGTGCGACGCGGGGCCCGGGGGTCATCCGCGCGCGGATCGAGGACCGGTCGGTCGGGAGTGGTGGCGGGGACGCGGCGTCGGGAGAGGAGGGCGAGGGGGGCGGTCCCAGCGACTCCTGCGGGGCGAGGGTCCTCCGGCGGCGCGGAGTCCGCCCCCGGGGCGCGCCACCACCACAGTCCGCCCTCGTGGAGCGAGGGCGGGGCGGCGGCGGGCCAGGGGGGAGGCGGCGGGACGGCCCGGGGGGCGGGCGCATCCCGCAGGAGGACGCGGAGCCCCCCACCGCGGAGGACCACTTCGAGAGAGGCCCCGTTGTCGGACGGGACCCAGCGGCCATGGATCGACTCCGGCGCATCCTCGGCCCCGAGCCCCTGCCTTCGCCGCACCCGCTCCCAGGCCTCGCGGATGGACGGGTGGTCGTCGAGCTCGGTCGGAGCTCCCGGCTTCAAGGCGGAGAGGAGGGGGTGCAGGGGAGGAGGCAGCCCCTCGAGCCAGGACCCCGGGATCGTCGCCGGGTCCGCCGCGGACTCGGCCTCGACCGCGGCGACGAGGGCACCATCGGCGGCGTGCAGGGCGATGCCGCGCCCGATCACGATGGTCCCCCCTGCCCCTCCGAGTTCGACCCACCCTCGCACGGGGGCGAGGGGGTGTCCGCGAGTGATGGGGGGGGGCGCGATGGTGGGTGCGGTGCGGTCCTCCTCCCAATCGACGATGGCGAGCGACCGCCCGAGGCTCTCTCCCCCCTCGTCGGCGAGGGCGGGGAGTCGGGACGGGAGGCGGAGGGGCACTGCGATGCCGGGGGACGCCTCGGCGGGAATCCGCCCCCCGATCGTCGCGTCCCCCTCGGGGAGCGCGGCCGCGGCGAGGATGGTCGCGGGGTCCGCGCCGCCGAGGGGGTGCAGCCGGGACAGTCCCCCGGGACCGGGCGTGCGTACCAGCGCGCCGGGGGCGATGCGGGCCGCGCGCTCTCGATCGGAGCTCGCGCCCGGAGGTCCCTCCGTGCGCGCGGGGAAGAGGCGTCCGCGGTGAAAGAGGAGGGCTGCCTCGCGAGGGGATCCGGCGGCCGAGCGGAGGAGCGCTCGGTCGAGCGCCCGCGCGAGCGGAGCGTTCGCATCCGCCGGCACCGTTCCCTCCACCCTCCGCAGGAGTGCGCCATCGCTCTCCTCGAGCCCCCACCACCGCGGGCGTCGCTCCTCGAGGAGTTGACGGACCCCTTCCTCGCCGGGGGTCGGGAAGAGGCGCCAGCGAGCGACTTCCTCCGCCGCGCTCTCCTCGAGGCCGAGATCGAGCAGCGCGATCGCGACCGGGAGGGAGGGGGGCTCCCGGAGGGGCCGTCGTCGCCCTTCTTCCGCCGGGCTCCACCCCGCGGAGGTGAGGAGCCGCTCGGCCCGGTCCAACCCCAACTCCCCGATCGGGTCTTCTCGCGATGGGCTCGGGGCGGGAGCGAGCGCGTCACCGATGGCGAGCGGGGACGGCGCGCGTCCGAGGGAGCGCTGCGCGGACTCGAGCTGGGGAGGGGGGAGCGTCGCGGTGACGAGGTCGGCGCGCCCGCTCCATCGGATGAGGTCGAGGAGCTCCTCCGGCGCGGGGACGGCGCCGCGCTCGAGCCAACGGAGCGCCGCAGCGGGGTCTCCGGCGCGGAGGTGGGCTTGGAGGGCGCCCGTGGCGTCTCCGCGCGCCTCGGCGAGCTCCGCCGCGAGCCCGGGGAGACCCGCCTCCAGGAGGAGGTCGCGGCGAGCGGAGGGGGAGAGCGGTGCGGCGGCGGCGAGGGTTCGCGCGGCCTCCTCGCCCGGCGCTCCCTCGGTCGCCAGCAGCGCGAGGTGCAAGGGGAGAGGGAGCGCCTCGCGATCGAGGGGGAGCGCCGCGGCGAGGTCCGGTCTCCCGGCGCGGACCCAGAGCTGCGCGAGGAGGAGCGCTGCCTCAGAGGACACTGCCTCAGAGGACACTGCCTCAGAAGCTGGCGCCCCAGAAGATGGCGCCGCGGAGGGGGCAAGGGAGCAGGCCTCCCGGAGGACACCGAGGGCGATATCGGGCCGTCCCCCCGCGTCGAGGAGGAGCCCCGCGACGAACCGGTCGAGAGGATCCCGCGGCGCGGCGGCGAGGGCCGCGCCGATGGGGATCGTCCCCCCGTTCTCCCGGGTCCAGCGGAGGACGCGGGCGAGTCGGTCCGGGTCGGTCGGCTCCCGGCGAAGGAGCTCGACGATCGGGGCCGCCCCCGGCGGCAGGTCCGCAGTCGGCGCGTCCCCCCCGGGCGAGCGCGCCGAGAGGGCACCCGGGGCCACACCCGCCGCGGGAGCGAGGAGGAGCAGCAGGAGCGCGAGCGCGAGGCGACTCCTCATGCGCAAGCCCGGACCTCTTCGACGATCTCGCGGATGGTTCGACCTCGCGCCTCCCCCTCGAGGGAGAGGAGGACCCGATGGCGCAGCGCGGGGAGGAGCGCCGCGTCCACATCGTCATCGGCGAGGTGGAGCCGGCCGGCGCGCAGGGCGTGCACCTTGGCGGCGAGGACGATCGCCTGCAGCGCTCGGACCCCGGCGCCGTGCTCCACCGACTCCCCGACGATGGCCGGGGCTCCCTCCGCTCCGGGGCAGGTCGCCGCGACGATGCGGGCCGCCCGCTCGAGGACCGGGCGCGGGGCGAGCACGAGGCGCACCGTCTCCCGCAGGTGGGAGATCGACTCCGGCCCGAGGACCGCCGTGGGGGAAGCGAGGGGCGCGCCGGTGGTGCGCTCCGCGATCTCCACCAGCTCCATCACTCCCGGGGAGGGGACCTCGATCTCGAAGAGGAATCGATCGCGCTGCGCCTCCGGAAGGGGGTAGGTCCCCTCCATCTCGATCGGGTTCCGGGTGGCGAAGACGGTGAAGAGGGGGTCGAGGGGGCGGCTCCGACCGGCGAGGGTGACGACCCGCTCCTGCATCGCCTCAAGCAGGGCGGACTGGGTACGCGGAGTGCCCCGGTTGATCTCATCCGCGAGGAGGAAGGGGGTGAAGACCGGACCCTCCCGAAACTCGATCCGCTCCGCGCCTCCCTCCCCGGCGACGATGGTCTCGCCGCCCAGGATGTCCGCCGGGAGGAGGTCGGGGGTGAACTGGACCCGGCGGAAGGCGAGCCCCGCCGCTCGCGCGATGGTGTCGACGAGCATCGTCTTGCCCGTGCCGGGGACGCCGACGAGGAGGGCATGGCCGCCGGAGAGGAAGGCCGCGAGGAGATCGTCGAGCGCGGCGCGCTGCCCGATCAGGCGCTCCTCCACCGCCGCTCGCAGTCGGGCCTCGTCACGCTGGAAGGTCTCGAGCGCTCGCTCGGCGCCTCTCGCTTCCGTCTCGCTCATCGGGGGGATCCTCCTCGTCGGTAGGCCTCGATCACCGGGTACCACCGCGGCTCCAGCTCGAGAGGGCCGCCTCCGATCGCTTCCCTCGCGTCGCGCTCCGAGGTTGAGAGATCGCCGCGTCGCACGGGGTCCTGCGCCTCCGCCGCCCCGGGGGCGAACGGTCGGCCGGGCGGCAGGGCGAGGGTTCCGGCGGCGGTCTCCGTCGTCGCGGAGCCTGCTCCCGCTGCGGTCCCCCGGAGTTCGGCGGAGTCGAGGAGGGGGGCGGATGCGCTCCCCCCGTCGAGGCGTGATGGATCGCGTCCGCTCGCCGCGCCCTCGACCCCCTCGGCCCGCGCCCAGGTGCGCGGGCCCGCGCCGACGCCGAGGTCGAGGGAGAGGGTCTCCTGCTCTCCCTCTCCCTGCTTCGCGATTCTCTCCGCGGCGGCTTCCATCTCCTCGGTCCACGCTTCCGGTGCGCCCCGCGTGCGCCCGTGCCGGGCGGCGCGGCGGAGGCGTCCGAGGTCCTCGGGACCGAGCGCGGGGAGCTGGGCGACCGTGCCCCCGGCGCGGAGCGCGTCCCGGAGGGAGGCGAGAGCGGGGGCGTCCCCCAGGACACGAGCGAGCTCCTCCCCGATGGCGGCGCGTCGGCGCGCCTCCTGCGCGGTGAGGGGGCTCTCCCGCCACGAGCCGCGCCTCGCGTCGGCTCCGACGCCGGAGGTGTCCGCAGCGTTCACGGCTGGGGGAGTCTCCAGCGCGGAGTCTCCCCGCGCTGCGGAGGACGCGGATGATCGGCTCCCCCCCGAAGGGGGAGGGAGCGCGGCGATGACGAGGAGCAGGGCGAGGACCAGCGCGATGCTCGAGATCGGAGTGGGCGGCAGGACCCGGGCGAGCTCCTGACCGGTGGGGAGGGGGAGGCGTGCGAAGCGGACGAGAATCGCGGCCTCGACCTCCCCGGGGTCGATACGGTGGTGGGCGTGGCGGGCGGCGGCGACGAGGCCGAGTGTGGCCCCGCTCTCATCGGTCGGAGTCCGACTTCTCTCCCACCAGCGGTCGAGCTCCTCGGGGGTACAGCGGGCCCACCGGCGGGAGCAGTCGAGAAGGGGCAGGACCAGAATGCTGAGAACCGCGAGGAGCCGGGCGAGGTCGGGGTCGACGCCGAGGGCGGGAGAGAGGAGAAGGGCGCCGCTGGCCGGGGCGATCCGGAGCAGTCCGCGCGCGAACCCCCGACGCAGGTGAAGGGCGCGCATCCGCCGACGAGCGGCCTCGAATCGACGCGCGGCGCCGGACTCCGGATCAGTCGATCGATCGCGCGGCATCACCGCTCCTCGCCTGGGCACACTCAGTCTCCCGGGGCTCCCGGTCCGGTCCGCGCGAGGGCGGCCCCGGGTCGGGGCAGGGTCTCGGGGAGGGTCTCGAGGGGGTGCAACGATGGGGCAGGATCGATGCGACTTCTCCCGGCTGGAGGGCCCCCTCGGGCCCCTGCGGGCAGAATAGTGCGTGAGGCTCCCGGGTGCCACGGTCCCCGCCCTCTCTTCGGGTTGAAGCAAGGACCTCCGCCCCCTAGAATCCCCCCCTCGCGAACCGGGTGCCGGCACGCAAGGCTCGGGACTGGGGGGAAGACGCCCATGGCGGAACTCCTGAACCGTTACGCACGGCTCCACGAAATCGTTCCGGTTGAGAGCTGGAAGAAGGATGGGATCGACGGCTGGCTGTTTCGTGATCGGAACAACAGCCTGATCTTCATCGCGGCTTCCGAGCTTCAGGGTCATCAACCACACGAACTCGCTGAGGTCTGAGGAGGACCAGGCTTCGACTCGCGCTGCTCACCGGGGCCTTCGGGCCCCATGTTCGGTGTGCCGCCCCGGTTCGCGTCCTTCACTCTCCGCGCCCGCCGGCTCCGGGATCCGCTTCCCGGAACCACCACGAGCCGAGCGCCCCGCCGGGGTGCTCGGCTCGTGCTCGCTCCGGTCCTGCTCGCTCCCGTCCACCGCGCCGCGCCGGTGCCGGTGGGGGACCGACGGGCGCAGTGTGCCGGGATGCCGGTGTGCCGGTGTGCCGGGATGCCGGGATGCCGGTGTGCCGGGATGCGGGTGAGCCGGGATGATCTCGGGGTGTAGCTCAGTTTGGCAGAGCGCCAGCTTTGGGTGCTGGAGGCCGGAGGTTCAAATCCTCTCACCCCGACCAACCCCGCCGCGCGACCTCAGTCGCCGCTCGGCCCCGGTCCCTCCGGGCGACCGCGTCCCCGCTCCAGAGTGACCGCTCCCGGATCCGCCGGGAGGTCGAAGCGCTCCTGCGCGCCATCCGGCCAGCGGACCCGCACCACCGCGGGCTCCCCGCGCGGGTGACCCCGGAAGAGCCGGGGGTCTCCGCTCGACTGGAAGCTCGACTGTCGGCGAATGGAGTCGACCCATCTCCCCGAGATCGTCTCGACCTCGACTCGGGACCCGATCGCGTCCCGGTTCCCCGGTGCTCCCTGCCGGAGCCGGATCGCGATCGAGCCGCCGCCGCGGGCGGCGAGGTTCTCGTAGATCCTCGGGGGAGCGCCGCGGCAGCTCTGGATGATGTCGACATCCCCGTCCCCGTCGAGATCTCCGAAGAGGGCCCCCCGTCCGACCACCGCGCCGACGAACCCGGCGTCCTCCCCGCACTCCACGAACCGCGGGTTCCCCCGGGGGTCGCGGTCCTGTCGATAGAGCTGCGGGCGCTGGGCGTGGCCGGGGGAGGTCGGCACGCGGTCCGCCTCCGGGTAGACATGCCCGTTGCTGACGAAGAGGTCGAGGTCGCCGTCGAGGTCGAAGTCCTCCAGCCCGATCCCCCAGGAGAGGGTCGCGCGGCTCGCGGTGGCGACCCCCCACGAGTCGCTGCGGTCGAAGAAGTGTCCGGTCGGGGCCGCGATGTAGAGGTTCTCCGCCTCCCGCTCGAAGTTCGTGACCACGAGGTCCGGGCGACCGTCTCCGTCGACGTCTCCCACGTCCGCCCCCATGCCGGCCTGCTCCTCCCCGTTCGCGTCGAAGGCCACCCCGCTGCGGAAGCCGACCTCGATCCAGCGCCCCTCCCGGCGCGTCCAGAGATGGTTCGCGGAGGAGTCGTTCGCGACGAACACCTCGGGGGTCGCATCGCCGAGGAGGTCCTCGATCACGACGGCCAGGCCGTAGCCGGGGGTCGCGGCGTCGAAGCCCCACGCCGAGGTCATCTCCTCGAAGCGGCCGTCCCCGAGCCCGCGGTAGACGCGGTCGCCGAGGGGGGGGAGGCCCCGGGGGCCGCAGACCACGACCTGCCCTTCCCAGAGGCAGGACCAGCCCTCGCCATGGACGGGCGGAGCGGCGGGGTTCAGCTCGAGGTTTCGAGCGATGAAGAGGTCGAGGACTCCGTCCCCGTCGAGGTCGGCGAACGCCGCGCTCGTGCTCCACCCTCCCCGGGCGAGCCCGGACGCCTCCACCTCCTCGAACCCTCTCGCCCTGTTCAGGAAGATGCGGTCCTCCCCGAAGCCCGTGACGAGGAGATCCTCCCGGCCATCGCCATCGAGGTCCGCCACCGCGACCCCGGTCGCCCAGCGGAGCAGGGGCAGACCCGCGCGGTCCTCGACCTCCGCGAAGCGCAGTCCGCCGTCATTGCGGTAGAGACGGCAGGGGAACCCGGCCTCCCCCTCCGCCCAGCGCTGCGGGGTCGAGCCGGAGGTGAGGAAGAGGTCGAGGTCCCCGTCGGCGTCGTGGTCGATGAGCGCCGCCCCGATCGACTTCACCCCGAGGATCGTCCGGGGGGGCTCGTCCCCGCTGAGCTGAGGGGCTGTGAGACCGGCGACCGACGAGACTTCGCGAAAGCCGAGCCCCGCCACCGCGGCGGCGGGAGCCGAGTCGCTCGGCTCTTTCGCGGCGGAGGAGCGCGCCGCGGGTGTCGTCTCCGACGGTGGAGGCGCGGGAGCGTCGCAGCCGGAGAGGATGAGGAGCAGGCCGGCGGCGAGGAGCCGGAACCTCCGCGCGGCGGGCGAGAGCCCGCGCCAGCGGCGGCCCGGGGCATTGCTGCGGCGGCGCGATCGCATGAGGTCCCCTCCCTGGTGGTCGCGCGACGACGCGCGCGGTCCATCGGGTGCTCTGTTGGACTGTAGCTTGCCGAGGGGGACTCTTGTACCCTGACGACGGCCCGCGAGGACGCCTCCTCGCGAGTTTCTCCCCCGTCGCTCCGGCTTCGCGTCGTCTCGACGGGAGGGGGAGCGGGCCGGCCCGCCACACGAGCGGCCCATCCCGCGGCCCCACCAGGGATAGCACCGGACCGCAGGGGATCATCGTACGCTCGCGACGACCCCGCTCGCCGCCGGTGCGCTCGAAGAAGGAGCGGACCATGTCCCGATCGTTCGTCCTCGCCGCGCTCGTCGCCCTCGCGGCTCCCCTCCCGGCCCAGGACTGGCTCGAGTGGCAGAACGTCACCGTCTCCAACATCAACGCCGCCCCCTCCGTGGGCTCGAATGATGTCGAGGAAAAGGACTTCGCCACCGGGGACTTCGACCTCGACGGGGACATCGACCTCGTGGTGGCGCGCAAGCTCCCCTTCACCACCTTCGGGAATCGCCCGAACGTCCTCTTCATGAACGTCAACGGCGTCCTCACCGACATGACGGCGACCTTCGCGCCCGACCTCGCGATCGCGGACAACGCCCGCGACGTGATGGTGGGCAACTTCGACGGGAACATCTGGCCCGACCTCGTCATCGCGAACGCCGGCAACGCATCGAGCAACGGGCAGCAGCCGCGGATCTTCATCAACCAGGGGGATGACCCGGTGACCGGTGACTGGCTCGGGTTCGTCGAGGAGCCCGGCCGCCTCCCGTTCCTCGTCTCGCCGACCGGCTCCGAGCCGAACGCGTGCGCGGTGGGCGTGGGGGACCTCAACCTCGACGGCTTCGATGACCTCTACCTCGTAGACTACAACAACGACCTCGAGGACCGGCTGCTGATGAATGACGGCAACGGGTTCTTCACGGACCAGACCGCGCTGCTGCCGAGCAGCTTCATCAGCTCCGGCTTCGCCACCGCGGGCCTCATCGCGGACATGAACGGAGATGGCTGGCCCGAGATCCTCAAGGACACCACCCCCTCCCTGCGCATCGCCTACAACGACGGGGCCGGCAACTTCCCGGTGACCCAGAGCCCCAGCGTCTCGGCGATGTACCACTTCGATGTGGGGGATCTCGACGGGGACAACCTGAACGATGTCTTCGCGGTTCAGGACCCGCAGGACCAGCTGCTCCTCAACGCCTCGGCGGTCGCCGCCTCCCCGGTCACATGGCAGAACACGCCCCTCGGCAACAGCCCCCTCACCTCCGGGTTCGGCGGAAACGTCTACATCGAGGATCTCGATGGGGACGGGGACAACGATGTCGTCGTGACCGATGTCGACACCGATGTCTCGGGCTGCGCGCGGAGGCTCGCCTTCCTTCGCAACGACCCGAGCGGGGCGACGCCCCTCATCTCCGACCCCTGGGGGAGTGGGCCCTACTCGATCGCCCACCACACCGGCACCTTCGATGTCGCCCTCGCCGACTTCAACGGGGACGGCGCGATCGATGTGTGGGTCGGACACTGCGGCGGAAACGACCTCTACTTCCAGACCACCAACATCCCGGGGATCACCCCCCCCGACTCCGTCGTCTGCACGCAGGTCGGCGTCGGCGTGGGGCTGACCTGGGTGAACACGAGCGCCTACGATGTGATCACCGTGAGTCGGAACGGCACCGACATCGTCAGCCTCCCGGGCACCGCGACCGGCTTCACGGACCCGAACCCCGGCTCCGGCTCGCACAGCTACTCCCTCTACGCCCGCCAGGGCGCCGCCTCCAGCGCCCCCGTCTCCTGCGTGCTGCAGGTCTCGGCGGTGGATCCGATCCTCGGGCTGGCCTGCGCGCAGGTGGATGAGAACGTCCAGCTCGACTGGGTGAACCAGACCGCGGTCGGCGGGGGGGCCTACACCGGGATCCGCATCGTCCGGAACGGCCTTGATGTCGCCCTCCTCTCCGGCTCGGCGACCTCCTTCCTCGATGTCGCGCCGCCCCTCGGCCTCACCGGCTACGAGGTCATCGCGCAGTCGGGGGGAGAGGAGTCCGCGCCGGGGCTGTGCAGCCTGCAGGTCCTGCCGACCGAGCTGACCGACCTCGTCATCGGCTTCGCCGCCGACGACAACGGCGCGACCGACTCCGCGAGCGCGATCCAGACCGCCCTCTCGGACAACGGGCTCTTCTCGATCCATGTCGAGGTCGCGGGGCTCTCCGATGTCCTCGCCCTCGGCTACGACTTCGCCGATGTCGATCGTCTGTGGGTCGAGCTCGGCACCTTCCCGAACAAGAAGACGCTCACCGCGGCGGAGGCCTCACTCCTCGCGGACTTCGTCCTCGGCGGGGGATTCCTCTACCTCGGGGGCGGAGACTTCTTCTGCTTCGACGCGGAGACGGCGCTGCATCCGCTGACCGGGATCGACACCTCGCCGCTGGGCTGCGTCGATGGGGCCTCGGGCATCGCCGATGTGGCCGCGATCTCCGCCCCGGACTGCGGGCTCCTCAACTTCACGGCGGACCTCGTCTCGTTCTCGGGGGAGGCGATCCTCGTCGATCACCTCGCTCCGCTCACGACCGGCGTCGAGGTCCTCTCCGCGAACAACCTCACGGTCCCGGTCGGGGTCGTGAACGTGCTGCCCGGGGGCGGCGCCGTCGTCTCCCAGTCGGTCGAGATGGGCGGGGTGGGCGCTCCCCATGACCGCAAGGACCTGGTGGAGCGCTACATCGACTGCCTCGCCGCGGGCCTCCCGCCCGCCCCCGTCCCGCAGTTCATGGCGAGTCCGCTGGCGGGCTCGGAGCCCCTCGAGGTCCAGTTCACCGATCTCACCACGGGCCTTGTCGACTCGTGGCTCTGGGCCTTCGGAGACGGCGGGACGAGCACCGAGGCGAACCCGGTCCACACCTACGGTGACGGTGTCTTCACGGTCACCCTCACGGTGGAGGGACCGGGAGGGAGCGCCACCCTGACGATTCCGGACATGGTCGCGGTCGACCCCGTCGTGGGCCCGACCTTCATCCGCGGGGATGTGGACGGGGACGGCGCGATCACGATCGCGGACGCGGTGAGCGGGCTCTCCTACCTCTTCAGTGGGGTGAACCCCCTCGGCGGCTGCCTCGCGGCCATCGACTTCGGAGACGACGGCGCCCTCGACATCTCCGACCCGATCTCCTCCCTGAACTACCTCTTCAGCGGCGGGGCCGCCCCGGCCGCGCCGTTCCCGGGGTGCGGCCCGGATCCGACCCCGGACGCCATCGGCTGCGGGGCGGCGACCTGCCCCTGATCGGTTCCATCCCGAAACAAGAGAGCGTGCCCCTCCCTCCGCCCCCGCGCGCCCTCCGGCGCGCGGGGGCGGCTTTCGCTTCGGGCTCCCGGCCGTTTCAGGGTTTGCTGCCCGCGTGGGTCAGGAATGGTACAATCGACCGCAGGGGGAGGTCCGCTTCGCGCAACCTCTCGGCTCTCTGAGAGGGGACGCCCCGCCGGTGCGGGCCGTCCCGGGAAGGGCGAACACCATGATCCCGAAACTCGAGCGGCTTCGACCGGGCCCCCGGTTCGTCCTCGCGACCCTCCTGCTCCTCGCGCTGGGAGCTCCGACCGCGCTCCTCGCGCAGCCGGGGACCCTGAACCCCCTGCCGCCGATGCCCTTCCCCCCGGAGAACCCCCCGACCCCCGAGAAGATCCTGCTCGGCAAGTTCCTCTTCTGGGAGGAGCAGCTCTCCAGCGACAACTCGAACGCCTGCGGCACCTGCCACATCCCGGAGTTCGGGGGAGGGGATCCGCGCGCCTTCGATGCCATCGCCGAGCACCCCGGCGCGGACGGACTCTTCGGAACCGCGGACGATGTCCGCGGCTCGGTGGGCGTGCCCCGCCAGGACTGCGCGGGGGAGCTCGTGGAGGACCCCAGCTTCCAGTTCCGGCGGCAGGCCACCGGTCGAAAGTCGCCGACGATGATCATGGCCGGGTTCGCCCCCGACCTGTTCTGGGATGGACGGGCGACCGGCGAGTTCCGCGATCCCCTGACCGATCAGGTCCTCATCCCGTCCGGAGGCGCGCTCGAGACGCAGGCGGTCGCGCCCCCCGTCTCCGAGGTGGAGATGGCGTGCGAGACCCGCGACTGGGCCGAGCTCACCACGAAGCTCGCGACGGTGGCGCCCCTCGCGCTCGCGACCGACCTCCCCTTCGACATGGAGCAGGCCCTCCTCACCCAGCCCGACTACCCGAGTCTCTTCACCGCGGCGTTCGGGACCCCCGAGATCACGCCGACCCGGATCGGCTTCGCGATCGCGAGCTATGAGCGGTCCCTCGTGGCGGATCGCACCCCCTTCGACCTCTTCATCGGCTCCGGTGGAATTCCGCCCATCGCCGACGCGCTGACCCTCGACCAGCAGCAGGGCCTCCTCCTCTTCCTCGACAACTGCTCCACCTGTCACACCGGGTCGCTGCTCACTGATCACCAGTTCCACAACATCGGGGTGCGCCCCTCGGGGGAGGACCTCGGACGGCAGGAGGTGACGGGGAACGCCCTCGACGCCGGACGGTTCAAGACCCCCGGGCTCCGGAACATCGCCCTGCGCGCCCCCTACTTCCACAACGGGGGAAAGGCGACCCTCGACGACGTCCTCGCGTTCTACAACGGGGGCGGGGACTTCATCGATGACATCGACCCCCTCATGTTCCCGCTCGGCCTCGCGAACTCCGACCTGCTCCTGATCAAGGACTTCCTCGAGAACGGTCTCACCGACAGCCGGGTGGTCCAGGGGCTCCCTCCCTTCGATCGCCCGACCCTCCAGACCTTCTTCCGTCGGGGGGACTCGAACCTGGATGGAGCGGTCGACATCGCGGACGCGATCCACGCTCTGTCGATCCTCTTCCAGGGACAGCCGCTCCTCTGCGGCGACGCCTCCGACGCCAACGACGACGGAGCCCTCGACATCGCCGATGGCATCACGATCCTCTCCCGGATCCTCGCCGGGGGAGCGCCGCTCCCCCTCCCGTCCGACATCTCGTTCGGCCCCGATCCGACCCAGGATGCCCTGGGCTGCGGCCCCTGAAGCGGCGCGCTCCGGGAGCCCCGTTGAAGCCCGTCGAACAGCGCCGCTCGGGTTGCGGCGTCGTCGCTCGGGCGGCGTGGCCCGCGCTCCCGGCGCTGCTGGTCCTCCTCCTCGGAGTCGGACTCGCGCCGGGTGTCGACCGCGCCGGAGGAGATCCCGCCGAGGGGGACTCGACCCCGGCGCCGCCCGCGCCGCTCTTCACCGCGGAGACGATCCCGGGCTTCCTCCACTCGAGCGGCGCGACCGGTCGGCGCTACCTCGTCGAGACGATGGGATCGGGGCTCGCGTGGGTGGACCTCGATCGGGATGGGGACCTCGATCTGCTCCTCCTCGACGGCGGACCGCTGGAGTCGGAGCCGCGAAGGACCGCCGCTCCCCGCTCCCGTCTGCTGAGGAACGACGGGCGCGGCGGCTTCACCGATGTCACCGATGAGAGCGGAATCGTCCTCCCCGACTACGCGATGGGGTGCGCCGTCGGGGATGTCGACGGGGACGGAGACCCGGATCTCTTCGTGAGCTGCTTCGGTCGAGACCGGCTCCTCCTCAACGAGGGGGGGCTCCGGTTCCGCGACGGAACCGAGGCCGCCGGGCTCGGGGACGAGGGGTGGGGGGCCAGCGCCGCCTTCGCCGACCTCGACGGGGATGGAGACCTGGACCTCTTCGTCACCCGGTACCTCGACTTCACTGTCGCGACCCATCGGGAGTGCTCACTCGGTCGCGGCATCCCCACCTACTGCTCGCCTGCCGCCTACGATGGGGTCCCGGACCTCCTCTATCGGAACGATGGGGCGGGGCGCTTCGAGGAGGTCGGCGCGACGGTCGGGGTCGGCGCGAGGTCGGGGCGGGGACTGGGAGTCTGGCTCGGGGATCTCGACGGGGACCTCGATGTCGACATCTACGTGGCGAACGACGGCGAGGAGAACGCGCTCTTCCGCAATCGGGGGGATGGGACGTTCGAGGATGACTCCCTCATCAGCGGGGCGGGCTACGACGCGAACGGCGCCGCGGAGGCCGGGATGGGGATCGCGGCGGGGGATGTGGACGGGGATGCACGCGTCGATCTCCTCGTCACGCACCTCTCCTCGGAGACGAACACCCTCTATCTCGCCGAGGGAGGGGGCTTCTACCGCGACGCGACCCGCGCCCGGGGCCTCGCCGCCCCGAGTCTCCCGATGACCGGCTTCGGAACCGCGCTCGCGGACTTCGATCGGGATGGGCATCTCGACCTGGTCGTGGCCAACGGACACGTGATCGACAACATCCATGAGTTCGGCGACCTCTTCGATTACCGACAGCGCGACCAGCTCTTCCGGGGAGGCCCCACCCGCTTCGAGGAGCCGGCGGGCTGGCTCTCGGGAGACCTGCTCCCCGGGGTCGGGCGTGGGCTCGCGGTGGGGGACGCGGATGGCGACGGAGACCTCGACTGGCTCGTCTCGCAGTGCGACGGGCCGGCGGTCCTCTATCGATCGAACGGGGCCGGCGCCGGTCACTGGTTGACGATCCGACTCGAGGCCCGAGGACTCGGACGGGTGGTGGCGGGAGCGCGAGTGGAGGTCCACGGGGAGCAGCGACGCTGGGTCCACGCCCTCGGGAGCGGGGGCTCCTATCTGACGGCGACCGAGCCGGAGGCGACCTTCGGGCTGGGAGCGGACCCCGGCCCGGTGACCGTCATCGTCCACTGGCCGGATGGGTCGCGGGTCGAACGAGCGGCGGTCGAGGTCGACCGGGTCCTCGTCCTGACCGGACCGGACGCGGCGGGCCCGCGGTGACGAAGCGCTCCCGCCCCCTCCTCTCCTGTCCCGCCGTCCCGCCGCGTCTCCGCGGCGGAGTTCACAGGGGCCTGCTCTGCGTCCCTCTCTGTGTTCTTGCTTGCCTCCTCCTCTTCCCGCCGGCCCGCGGTCTTCTTGTCGCCTCTCTTCAGGCCGCCGGTGCACCAAGGGAACGCCCCCTGCCCGGCCCCTCCGCCGCGGGGAGGCGGGGAGGGGATGAGCCGGCGGCGACGCTCCGGGCTCGCCTCGAGGAAGGGAGGGCCGCTCTTGCTCGCGGGGAGCCGGCGCTCGTTCTCGAGCGCCTGGGGGAGAGCTGGGAGGAGGCCCCGGCGGAGGTGCTCCCCCTTCTCCTCGACGCCTGCCGGGAGGGCCGCCTCCCGCGGAAGGGGCGGGCGCTCGTCGAGGCCGCCGGAGCCCGCGGGGATCTCCCTCCCCTCGCGATCGTCGCCATCGCCGGCTGGGAGGCGGAGGAGGGCTTCGTTCTCCGTGCCATCCGGAGGGTCGACGCAGCCCTCTCCGCCCGGGCCCGAAGTCCGGTCCTCTGGTCCGCGCGGGCGCGCCTCGCTCGGGCGGTGGGAGACCCGGCGGTCGCGTATGCCGCCGCAGAGGAGGCGCTCGAGTGCGGGGCCGAGGCCGCCCCGCAGCGATGGATCCAAGGCGCGGCGGCGCTCGAGCTCGGGCGGGGGGAGGAGGGGCGGGCGCTCCTCCGCTCCCTGCTCGCGGATGCGCCCGGGCATCTCGCGGCGCGCATGGCCCTCGCGGGCGATCACCGCGGGCGGGGGGAGGTCGACGCGGCGCTGCGGCTCGGCTGGGAGGTGCTCGAGCGGGACCCCGACCATGTGGCGGCGCTCCAGCTCGTGGGGGGCCTGCTCGTCCGTGAAGAGCCGACCCGGGAGCGCGGCCGGATCCTGCTCGCGAGGTTCCGGGCGACCCGCGACCGCCGGGAGCGGATCGATCGGCTGGGGCGGGAGATCCACGAGGGGAGGGACACCCCGGCTCTGAGAGCCGAGCTGGCGGAGCGACTCCTCGGGGATGGCCGTCCGCGGGAGGCCCGCGCGGTCGCCGCGGGGGCGTCGTCCGAGACTCCCCCGGCGCTCCGCGCCCGGCTCCTCGCCGCCGAGGGGCGGGCGGCGTGGGCGGTGGGGGACCCCGCCGCGGCTCTGAGGGCGCTGGGGAGCGCGGTCGCGCTCGATCGCTCCCGGAGTGATCTCCGTCTGGAGATCGCGGAGATCCTCATCGCGAGGGGTGAGGTCGCGCGCGCGATCGAGGTCCTCGATCGCGTCGACCGCGCTCACGATCCTCGACGGAGGGCCTGGCTCGAGGTGGATTGCCTCGCCCGTCGAGGGGCGGGCTGGGAGATCCTCGCGCCGCGCCTGCGAGACCTCGTCCTCGCGGACCCGAGCGACCTCCCGGTGCTGCGAGGCTATGTCGATGTCGCGGTGGCGTTCCGCAGGGTGGACGAGGCGACCGAGCTGCTCGAGGGGCTCCCCTCGTCGGGCGCGGCGGGACCTCCGCTCCGGGTGGCTCGGGCCTGGCTCGCGGATGCGGCCGCGGCGTCGAGCGACGACGCGGAGAGGAGCGCGCGGGAGGCGGCCCTGATCGAGGATGACACCGTGGACGGCTGGCTCCTCCTCCGGGAGCGTCGCATCCGTCGGGGAGATGGCAGGGGGGCGGTGGAGGCTCTCTCCCGCGCTCGCCGAGCCCGGGTGCTCCTGCCGACGGAGGAGTGAGGGGCGCTCGTACACGCCGGTTCGGAATGGCAGCCAGGTCAGGAGAGAGTGGGCGCGCTTCCGCACTCCCTCCATCGACCGAAGCCGCGCACGCGATATCATCGGGAGGCCGAGTTCCGCGTGTGGATCCCCGAGAGGAGATCCGTGCGTCGGCGAAGGGCGGATGTGCCGTGATGGCGCGGAGTCCTGAATGGCGCCCCGGGGAGGACTCGAACCCCCGACCGGCCGCTTAGAAGGCGGCTGCTCTGTCCAACTGAGCTACCGGGGCGGAACGGTGTGCAAGCTATCAGGTTCCCATCTCCTGTGAAGCCGTTCCTCCGATCTCCCGGTGGGAGACCGGAGGTGGCGCGTCCCCTCTCGCTCGTCCGGGACGGCGGCCCGTCTCCGCTACGCGCGGCAGACGGCAGGAGAGTGAAGCGAAGAGCGACGGCGACGGCGCCGTCGAAGAGGCGAAGGACCATGGATCACCCTCAGCACCAACCCCGCCGCGGGCGGCGCGACGCGCGTGCCCCGTCCTCGCTCCGATGGGCGGTCCTTGTCCTCCTCGCCCTCCTCGGGAGCGGAGCCGCCTCGGGGCAGACCGCCCTGATCGAGGTGGGGGCCGCCACGGGCGCGGATGGACAGACCGTGCTGGTCCCCGTCCTCGTTCAGTGCTCCACCCCGTTCGAGGCGTTCAGCTTCGGGATCTCGCACCCGGCGACGGAAGTGCTGCTCCTCGGAGTCCAGACCGGCAGCGCCATCGATCCGCTGCTCGGAGGGGTGGATCCGGAGTATCTCATTCTCGATCTCACCCCCGCGGGTGGGGCCGGCTATGTCTTCGCCTGCATCCTCACCATGGACCTGAGTCAGCAGCTCGAGGCCGGGGTGGGCCACGAGGTCCTCCGCGGGGAGTACCAGGTGCTCCCCGGCAACGGCAGCGGCGCGACCTCGCTCCTGCCCACGAGCGCTCTGGGGGCTCCCCCCGTCGAGCTGCTGGTCATCACCAACCTTGTCGAGATCACTCCCAGTCCCGTCGACGGCGTGATCGAGCGGATCGGCGAGGACTGCAACGGCAATGGCCTCGACGACCTGATCGAGATCGCCCAGGGCGCGAGCCTCGACTGCGACGGCAACGCCCGACCCGACGCCTGCGACATCGCCGATGGCCTGCTGGTGGACTGCGACGGAGACCTCATCCCGGACAGCTGCGCCATCGCCGTGGGCCAGGTCCCGGACTGCGACCTCGACGGCATCCCGGACTCCTGCCAGATCGCCTCGGGCGCGCCGGACTGCGACCTCGATGGGGTCCCCGATGGCTGCCAGCTGGCGGCCGGACTCGGCGACTGCGACGGCAACGGAGCGCTCGATGTCTGCGAGATCGGGCTTCAGCCCGGACTCGACTGTGATCTGGACGGGATGCTCGACTCGTGCGCGATCGCGAGCGGCAGCGTGGCGGACTGCGACGCGGACGGGAATCCGGACCTCTGCGCCATCGCCGCGGGGATCGCGGGGGACTGCGACGGGGACGGCCTCCTCGACTCCTGCGAGATCGACCTCGGGACCGCGCTCGACTGCGACGTCGATGGAATGCCGGATGACTGCGAGCTGGTGAGCGGCACCGAGACCGACTGCAACGGGAACGGTGTCCTCGACTCCTGCGACCTCAATGGGGGCGGGATCGACTGCGACGGGAACGGGGTCCTCGACAGCTGTGAGATCGCCCTCGACCCGGGCCTCGACTGCGACGGCTCGGGACAGATCGACTCCTGTGAGCTGCTCGCCGGAACCGTCGAGGACTGCGACGGAGACGGTCAGATCGACAGCTGCGAGATCGCGCTCGATCCGTCTCTGGATTGCGACGGCTCCGGCGCCCTCGACCCTTGCGAGATCCTGGCGGGCACCGCGATGGACTGTGACGGGAGCGGCCAGATCGACACCTGCGAGCTGGCCCTCGGGCTCGGGGACTGCGACGGGAACGGACAGCTCGACAGCTGCGAGATCGCGTCCCTGCCGGCCCTCGACTGCGATGGGAACGGACAGCTCGACAGCTGCGAGATCGCGTCCCAGCCGGCCCTCGACTGCGATGGGAGCGGACAGCTCGACGGCTGCGAGATCGCGTCCCAGCCGTCCCTCGACTGCGATGGGAACGGCCAGATCGACGGCTGCGAGCTCGCGGCCGGCAGCGCGCAGGACTGCGACGGAGACGGGGAGATCGACGCCTGTCAGCTCGCCGCCGGTACCGCCGGGGACTGTGATGCGAACGGCGTGCTCGATGTCTGCGATCTCGCGGCCGGAGCCCCCGACTGCGATCTCAACGGGGTGCCGGACTCCTGTGACATCGCGGGCGGCTCACCCGATGGGGATCAGAACGGCGTCCCCGACATCTGCCAGAGCGGGGGAGCCCCGTTCCTGCGGGGGAACTGCAACAACGACGCGTCGATCTCGATTTCCGACCCGATCTTCCTCCTCGAGTTCCTCTTCGCCGGAGGAGTCGCGCCCTTCTGCGGGTCCGCCTGCGACCTCAACGACAGCGGAAACATCGACCTGAGCGACGCGATCTTCAGCCTCACCTTCCTCTTCGTGGGGGGGGCGCCTCCGCCTCCGCCGTACCCGGCCTGCGACGCCGATCCCACCCTCGACAGCACTCAGTGCCCGGTCGGCGCGGCCTGTCCCTGAGGAGCCTCCCGTCCCGTGGGGAGCCCGAAGGAGAGCAGTCCGTCTGGACTTGGGCGTCGAGACAGTACAAACTCCTCCTCAGGAGTGAGGGGTGAGTCGAGGCTGCGTCTCCGCGCAGCGGCCCCCGCTCTTCACCCCCCGTCGTGCGGAGAGGAGGAGTCGGTGATGCACGCCTCACCCCGCCCCGCCATCCGCTGGGCCGCTCATCTCCCGGACGGTTGATCGAAGGTCCACGCCGCGGGGTGAGTCTCACCCCGTCCGGATCCCTCGCCCCGGCCGCGCTGCCGGGGCCGATCGCTGTGGACCCACCACTCTCCTCCTCGCGACTCGTCGAGCCGCGAGCTCACCCTCCGATCGAGACCGACTCATGATCCTCCCACTCAGCCAGGGCTCACCTCGAGTCCGGGCGAAGGATAAGCTCATGCCCACGATTCCTCGTTCCATCGTCACCCCGGTCACCCTCTTCCTGGCGACCATCCTCGTCACCCTCTCCGGCTGCGCGCATACGGACCGCTACGGGTCTCCCCCCGTCGGCGCCGAACCGGAGCGCGCCTTCCGCGTGACCTATGTCGCGACCCTCTCCGAGCTGAAGCCGGGGGCGGAGCTCGACCTCTGGATCCCGGTCCCGCACGACGACGCACAACAGCGGATCACCCGCCTCGACTGGTCGGGCCCCCTCGATGGCGTGAAGCGGAGCGACCCGGTCCATGGCAACACGATGCTCCACTTCTCGGGGGCCGTGACCTCGCCGACGATGGACTTCACGGTGACCTACGAGGTTGATCGCTTCCGCTACGCGGTGGACCTGCAGGCCTTCGCGGTCGACGCAGCGGAGTCCGCGACCTGGGACCTCTACCTCGAGCCGTCGAGCCTCGCCTTCGCGAACGCCCAGGTCGAGATGGAGGCGGCGACCCTCAATACGGGTGAGGCCGGGACGCTCGCGCAGGGCCGCCGCTTCTACGACCATGTCCTCTCCAGCATGAGCTACGACAAGCAGCACAGCGGCTGGGGGCGCGGGAGCATCGAGCACGCCTGCTCGGTGGGGAAGGGGAACTGCACCGACTTCCACTCGTACTTCACGGCGCTCTGCCTCGCGCGTGGGATCCCCTCCCGGTTCCAGATCGGGATCTACGGGAAGTACGACGTCGTCGAGGGCGAGTACGAGACCGGGGGGTACCACTGCTGGGCCGAGTTTCATGTCCCCGGGCGGGGCTGGGTCCCGGTCGACATCTCGGAGGCGGACAAGGATCCGGCGCAGGCGGAGTTCTTCTTCGGCTCCCACACCTCGAACCGGGTCACCTTGAGCACGGGGCGGGATCTCATCCTCGCGCCGCCCCAGGCGGGTCCGCCGCTCAACTTCTTCATCTACCCCTACGCGGAGGTGAATGGCGTTCCTCTGCCGAAGGAGCAAGTCCGCAAGGTCTCGCGTTGGAAGGACTTGCCCCCCTCCTGAGCCATCGACACCTCCGCCCGGACCTGAAGATTCCGGGAGCGGCAGGGAGTCTGTTCTCCCGACTCCGTCGGAGGTAGAATCGAGGCACGGAGATGTTCTCTCCTGTCCGTGCGGCTCCGGCCCAGCGGAGGGAGAGGGGTGTTTCGCAACGGGGCCGATCGGGCCCTCCACGCGCTCCCCGTCGCGGCCGGAGAGGTTCCGGCCCGAGAGGGATCGCGGAGCCGCTTCCCGCAGCCGGCGGGGATCCAGACATGGGGATCTCGACCATGCGCATGCCCAGGATCATGTTGCTCGTGGCGATCGTTTTCTCGGCCCTGCTCTTCTCGACCGGCGGCCTTCACGCCCAGTGCTGAGGCCCGGCCGGAGGGGTTTCCGGTCCGGGAGCCGGCGGAGTCAATGCACCGGGTGTCGCGGGTGGTGTCGCGGGTGGCAGTGGTCGCGGGGGGGGAGCTCCCTACGCGCCCGGTGAGAACACCATCCTCGACTGGCGGAAGAACGCGACCCTGCACGATGCCCTGCATCGGGAGCAGGGTTCCATCAAGCCCGTCCTCATCTACGTCTACACCAGCAGCATGAACGACAACTGCTGCGCGGCGAACTTCGAGCGGGCCCTCTTCCGCTACGAGCGCGCGGTCAAGGAGTTCAAGGGCTGGGCCTGCTACAAGGTTCAGGTCTCCTCGATCGATGGTGAGCAGCTCCTCGCGCCCTACGAGCTTCGCAAGGACAAGCCGGCGCTGCTCCTCCTCGACGCTGAGGGCGGGCTCCTCCACAAGCAGCAGCTCTGCGTCGACCCCGGCAAGTTCATGAAGGTCATCGACAGCGCTCGGAGGCTGAGCGACCTTCGCTTCCGCCTCAAGGATCGCTATCTCGCGAAGCGCGAGAAGGCGAAGGAGTTCGTCGCGAAGGGCTCCTTCGATCGGGCGCTCCGCATCCTCGACGACATCGCCGATGATCAGGAGAAGCTCAGCGGTCAGGTCGCGGCTCTCGTTCAGGAGGACCGTGGCGCGCTCGCGGAGATCGCCCGGGCGAAGATCGTCGAGGCGGAGGGTCTGCGCGATGAGCAGCGCCTCCTCGACTCGTACCGCCTCTTCAAGGAGATCGAGGAGGAGTTCGGCCGCCTCGAGTCCCTGAGCCGCGAGGCCCAGGAGCACCGGCAGTCCATTGGCTCGACCCTGCGCAAGATGGGGGTCCGGATCCGATAGTCCGGGGCCGATGACCACCGAGCCTTCAAGCGACCCCGTCCGGCCCGAGTGGCTGAGCGGGGTCGCTTCTCTTTCCGGCACGCTGCCCGAGCCTCCGTCACCGGCACCTCCGGGGGGCGGGGGGCTCCGCGCGATCTCCTCGTCACCGTCGCGGTCGTTCGATCCGGGGCGGCTCCCGCCTCTCGTGAGCGGCCTCCTCCTGCTCTCCCTCCTCCTCTCGGGCTGCCAGATCCCGTATCTCGTGACCCAGCTCGGTGGCCAGGCGCGCCTGAGCGCGAGCGCGCTCCCGATCGAGGAGGTGCTCGCCCGCCGGGATCTCGCCCCGGAGACGCGTGCCCGCCTCGAGGAGGTCCCGGAGCTCCTCGCCTTCGCCCGGAGGCAGGGCTTCTCGGTCGGCGATGCCTATCGAACCTTCGCCGAGCCGGTGGAGGGTGTGCCGGTCTGGATCGTGACCGCCTGCCCTCCGGACTCCCTCGAGCTGATCGAGTGGTCCTACCCGATCGTCGGGAGCTTCCCCTACCGGGGGTTCTTCCGCCGGCGCCTCGCGGAGCACGAGGCGGAGCGCCTGCGCGCCCTCGGGCTCGAGGTCGATCTGCGCCCGGCCCAGGCGTACAGCACCCTCGGCTGGTTCGCGGATCCCGTCGTGCCGACCCTGATCGCGGGCGATCCCGGAGAGCGGGCGGCAGGGATCCTGCACGAGCTCGCGCACCGGACGATCTTCCTCCCGGGGGACGCGCGCCTCAACGAGAGCATCTCGGTCTCGGTGGAGCGGTACGCGGTGGCGGCCTGGCTCCGGGAGCAGGGGCGAACCGAGGCAGCACGGGAGCACGCCCGGCGCTGCTCCGATCGGGAGCTGCTGCGCCGGGAGATCTGCTCCCTCCTCGAGACGCTGCGACGCGTGTTTGAGGCGACCGACCGGCAGGAGCGCCTCCGGGGAAAGGAGGAGGCGATGCAGCGCTTCGCGGAGCGCCTGCGCTCCCTCTCCTTCCGGAGCGCCCGCTCGGCGAGCTGGGCGGAGGTCTCATGGACGCTTCCACGGCTGCTGCTCTTCGACGTCTACGGGGGGGACGGCGAGCTCCTCGATCGCGCCTTCACTTCGGTCGGAGCGAGACTCCCCGCATACTTCGACCTCCTTCGGGCGGCGACGGGGGTCGAGGATCCTCGGGGGTTCCTGGAGGCGGCGGGGAGGGACGCGCGGCCGCCGACCCCGCGCTGAGACGCCGGTCGGAACGGACGCCTCAGACCGGCTCCTCCTGCTCCAGCTCGGTCAGGATCCGGGAGACCTCCCGCAGTCCATGGCGGACCCGCTTCGGCCAGCCGGCCTTCATCCTCCGGAAATGCTTCGAGCACAGCTCGAGGATGGAGAACGCGGTGTGGATGCGGAGCCGTCGCCGCTCGACCCGGTGCCCGCACTCCCCCTCGTATCCCTCGAGGAACGCGGAACGGAAGCCCTCGAAGTCGGGGATTCGCCGGCGATGGGCCGCGTACCAGAGCTGCCCGCAGAAGTGGCCCACATCGAAGGTCGTCTCTCCGCTCCCCGACCACTCGAGGTCGAGGAACCAGGCGTCGGCGTCCTTCGGATCCGCTCCGTGGGCGAGGAGGACCTGCTCGGGGTGGAAGTCCCCGTGGATCGTCCCGGCCGGTCCGGGCGCCGTCCGAGCCTCCATGGCGCAGAGACGATCGATGATCGAGGTGGCGTCCCGCTCCAGCTCCTGTCCTGCCTCCAGGAGGTTCTGACGAACGACCGCGAGGTCCCGACGGCGGGCGGGTCGCCCCTCCGGTCCCTCGGGGAAGGCCCCGCAACCATGCAGCTGCGCGAGCAGCCGTCCCGCGCGACGCGCTGCGACCGGGCCGCGCTCGCTCTCCAGCCACTCCGAGAGGGTGCGCCCCTCGACCTTCTCCACTCCGACCACCTCGCAGGAGGGGACCGAGCAGAGCACGCGGGGAGTGCTGACCCCGGGGAGCGGGGAGAGGGCCTCGTGGAGGCGACGGGTGACCTCCGTGACCGTCTCGGCCAGACCGGTCCTCTCGAAGCGGAGCACGACGGAGAGCTCATGAGCGACGCGTCCCTCCTCGTCCCTCCATGACGTCTTGCAACCACAGACGAGTCGTCGCTCCGGCTTGTAGCGCAGCCGGGTGACCTGGAAGCTCTCCTCGTCCACCCGGAGGCCCTCGGGGACCGCGGACCGGAGGGAAGGCTCGAGGATCCTCGCGAGCTGGAGCGGCTCGCTGGAGAGGGCGAGGTGGGGCAGTCGCGAGTCGTTCGGGAACTCGACCCAGATCGCGCGGAGCGCGTCGTCGAAGTGGGGCGTCTGGAGAATGTGACCCGGCTCGGCGCTCGCGATGCGCGCCCTTCGGCGCTCCCGCTCGTAGGTCTCGGCGGACTCGCAGCGGATGGTGACCGCCGACTCCCCCGAGACCCCGGTGTGCGGGCAGCGGTGGGAGGCGATGACGAACACGAGGGTGTCCTTGTCGGGATGGATCCGGATGTGTCGGACCCGCGCACCGGTGACCTCCACGCGTCCTTCCCCGATCTCCCGGAGCGTGGAGAGGATCTCTCCGGGCTCGAGGAGGGACCGCAGCTCCGGACCGACGCTCGCAGGGAGATGCAGCTCCTGTCCTCCCCCGCCGAGGTTCCTCGGCCGATCGAGGCTCACTTCTTCACCTTCAGGAGGACCCGCTGCTGGTCGTATCCGGGACAGCCATGCTTCTCGCGCAGCTTCTTCCAACGGTGCACGCCGATGCGCTCGATGGAGCCGAACCCGGCGCGGGTCAGGACATCCTCGAGGTACCGACGCGTCGGCAGCATCTGGAACCGCCCGGGCTTCTTGGCGTTTCTCCGAACGAGGACCGCCTGGTCGTCGTGCTCGCGGGGGATCGCCTCGACATACTCGAAGAAGAGAGTGTCCGCCGTCAGCTCGTGGAGGCGATCGAGGGCCAGAAGCGGGTAGCGCACATGATGGAAGACGGCCAGGAAGAGCACGACATCGAAGGTGCCGACCTCGCTCGCCCGCAGGTCGAAGAAGTCGCAGTCGCGGAACCGCACCGAGGACCCGAGCCACTCGCGCACGAGGCCGAACTTCCTCACCGCGGCAGGGTGCTGGTCGATGGCGAGGATCGGCGAGGCACCGCGCTTCTCGAACTCGAAGGAGTAGAACCCCTCGTTGCAGCCGATGTCGAGCACCGAGACGCCGGTCAGGGAGTCGGGGAGGTCGAGCATGGCGAGCTTGTCGCTCTCGGAGGTCCCGGTCTCTCCCTCGGTGTGCAGGTCGTCGCCGAGCGGGATGCTCTGGTACCACTCTTCCGCCTGGATGCGGGAGAGGAGGGTGGATCGTTCGGTCATGGATCCTCCGTGGCTCGCGCCCCGGCAGGCGGGTCTGCCGCGGGTCGGGAATCCTCTCAGTTTATCCCCGACGCAGAGGAACCGGGACGACGGGGTTCACTTTCCGCCGATT
>Ga0181593_10000072_pt1 | contig 72584 bp, 49 predicted proteins | sample 071ome_19_FD_133756 | JGI IMG/M metagenome (GOLD analysis project Ga0181593, IMG submission 133756) | Coastal salt marsh microbial communities from the Groves Creek Marsh, Skidaway Island, Georgia - 071413AT metaG (megahit assembly) | ecosystem: Environmental > Aquatic > Marine > Intertidal... | reverse complement strand
TCGACGCGACGCTCGATCCGGCGGGGAGCCGGCGGCTCCGGGTCGATTCCGGCGCAGCCGCAGCAGCCCTCGCAGGAGCCCGCGGCTCCCCCTCGGCCCGGCTGATCCGGAGCGGCATCCCCGAGGCGGATCACCCGACGCGACTCGCCGTCGTCGATGATGACCATCCCCCGGGACTCGACCTCGAAGTGCGGCGAGGGGCCGGGCTTCAGACCACGCTCCTCGAGCATACGCTCGAGGAACCCGCGCATTCCGGCGTCCCCGGGACCACCCGGCTCGTCGGAGCCCCGGAGGATCCGGGCCCCCCCGAGCAACCCGGGGGGAAGGCCCCCCCGCAGACCGCCCAGGGCTTCCTCCAGCGCTTCATGGACAGCCTCATGGACAGCCTCATGGACGGCCTCATGCAGGGCCTCATGGACGGCATCGTGGACGGCATCGTGGACCGCGCCATGGATCATGTCATGCAGGTCGTGGTCCTCTTCAGAATGCGACTCCTCCCAGCGGTCGCGCAGCAGCTCGGCGAGGAGAGGCCAGCCCTCCTCGTCATGGGAGTCGTGGTGCTCGTGGTGCTCGTGATCCTCGTGGTGGTCGTGATCCTCGAAGAGTCCGCGCAGCATCTCGGCGAGGCCCTGCGTTCCCCCTTCGTGATCGAAATCGTGGTCCCCGTGGTGCTCGAAGCGGAGCTCGATGCGATGCTCCTTCTCGGCGGAGCCATGGTCATCATGACCCTCGTGGTGGTCCTCGTCGTGGTCCTCGTGATGGTGGTCCTGCGTCCCCCCGAGGGTGATGGCGACCTGCGCCTCGCCGGACATCCCGGGAACCGCGCCCTGGAGCGCCTCCAGCAACACCTCGCCGAGACCCTCCATGCCTCCCGGCAGCCCCTCGAGCTTCAGCTCGAGCTCGTCGCCGCCCTGCACGACGATCCCGCCGGGAATCGACATCCCCTCCGCATCGCCCCACTGCAGCACCATCGGCGCGGAGCGCGGCGGCTTCGCGGCCCCTTCTCGAAGCAGCGCGGCCTTCGCGCGGAGCTCCGCGAGCTCCCGCTCGAGGTGGGCGATCTTCTTCTCGAGCTCCTCACGGAGCTCGTCGAGTCCCTCGTCCACCGCGGAGGGGACGGGGACCGTCCCGGGAGCGGCGAGGGCGGGGACCGAGAGCAGCAACACCGCGAGGAGCGTGCGTGTGGGGGCCCTGAGGAGTGCGAACATGGTGAGTTCCTTCCGAGTCGTTTCGAATCGTTACGCGTCTGGGACCGTCGGGGGCGCCGCTCAGAGACGCCGGGGCTGAAGGGTGAGTTGGAGCTCGAGGAGGGCTCCCCCTCGCAGGATCTGCAGCGGCAGCGAGGAGCGAAGGGCCGCGGCCGATCGCTCCCGAAGGTCGGCCACGGTCGTGACCGGCCGGCCGTCCAGTCTCAGCAGGATGTCGTACTCCCGCAAGCCGCAACTCTCGGCGATCGACCCCGGGGCGACATGAGAGACGAGGAGTCCCTCGCCCTCCGGGATGGGCAGGTGGGCCCGCAGAGCGGCGGAGACACTCTCGACCGCGGCGCCGAGGGAGGCGACCTCCGCGATCTCATGGGTCCGGGTTCGGTCGAGCAGTGGGCGTCCGTCACGCCAGACCTGGATGCGTGTGGCGCCGGAGAGGCGGCCCTCGGTGCCGGTTCCTCCCGGCTGGAGGCGCGCCATCGCCTGCTCGCGCAGGGCGCGGATCCTCGCCTCGAGGTCCTGATCGAGCCACTCGAAGTGCCGCCGAAGGCTCTCGGTCGCGGGGGGAAGCGGTCGATGGAGCTCGCCGAGGAGCTCATCGAGCTGTCGGAGCGCTGCTTCCAGCGATCGGTCCGCCGGACCGAGGAGTCGGGGGAGATCGTGGGGCATGTCGGAGAGATCACCCCGACCGAGGATCACGCTCGGGCGCCGGTTCCCGGGCTCCCGCGTCTCCTCTCCCTGACGGACGATCGCCTCGATCAGACTCTCGGCCCGCTGGCGCACCTCCGGATCGGAGGACTCGAGCGCGCGACGAAGCGCCGGAAGGGCCTTGTCCCCGCGCTCGAGGAGAAGTCGAGACCCCTCCTCGCGCACGGCGAAGGAGGAGTCGCCGAGCTGGGCCACCGCCTCGTCGATCCCCGGATCGGAGGCGGGGGGGGAGCCGCCTTCACTCTCGGGTCGGGGATCCCCGCTCGCCCCGGCGGGAGATCCCCCCGGAGCGAGGTCGATCGAGTCGGAGCCAGGTCCATCGGCGAGCAGGGGAAGGACCGGAGTCCCGCACAGGAGGATGAGTGCCATCGGGAGGAGGCGAGTGGACAGGGTGGGCACTCGCTCCCTCGATCGGGGGAAGGACCGGGGACGGCTCCTCTTGAGGTCGGGACTCCGGCTCATGGGGAATTCTTCCTTTCGACACCGGAGAGGTATCAACTCCCGTTCCAGTTTCGAGGAGGAACTCCGCGCCTTCCGAGATTCCCGACCGTCGGCCCCTCAGGAGGGTTCTGGGGCGTGGAACGGAAGACACGGGGTCGCAGGGCGAAACGAGAGCACCCCCCAGCTGGAGGGGGTTCACCCCTTCTCCGACCGGAGGGTGCCGCAATTGAGGTGTTGGGTCGTGCGCCGACTCAGTCCACGAGGTCGAGGATCGTGGTCTGGCCCGCGATGACCTCGACCTCCCAGGCGATCGCCTCGCCGGGATCCCGGCTCGGCTTCCCCTGGTTCGGACGGCCGAAGTCGGTCACCCGCAGGGTGTAGATCCCGGTCGGGAGCCCGTTGATCGAGTAGTACCCGCGACGGTCGGTCACGACCCGGCGGTCATAGCCGGGCTCGGAGGCCTTCACGAGGATCTGGACATTGGGTCGGAACTCGCCGGCCTCATCCGTGACCACACCCTCGATCGTCCCGCCGGAGTTGAGGGGGATCTCGAGGTTCTCGGTGCCGCTCCGGACATCCTGATAGATCTCCGTCATGTAGAGGCGGTGCTCGATCTTCAGGGTGACCTGGCTCGACTTCAGGCCCTCGATGACGAACGACCCGTCCTCGCGGACGAGGACCTGGTCCCGCCGACCGCGGGTCCCCGGCGCGGAGTTCGGCGCTTCGAGGAAGTGGCGGACGCCGCCGACCACGGTGACGGTCGCTCCCGGGATGCCGAGGCTCGTCACGCCATCGTAGACGACCCCGGAGATCCGCCCGCCGACATTGAGGGAGATCGTCGGCAGGACCGTCTCCTCGTTCGAGCTGATCAGGACGTTCTCGAGGATCTCCGCCGCGTAGGCCGGCGCACCGATCGTCACCTCGTAGCTCCCGGGCTCGAGACCCTCGAAGGTGAAGCGACCATCCGAGGTCTGCATCGTGCGGGGCGGGACCTTGGTGAGGGGGCGACCGGAGTTCGGATCGTACAGGCGGGGGCTGACGCTGAATGAGCGCATCGGCTCCCCCTTGTCGTCGTAGACCGCTCCGCTGATCGAGCCGAAGGCCTCGAGGACGATGTCCGCGTAGTCGCTGTTCACCGGCTGCTCGTTCAGCTCCACCTTGCCGTAGCCGACCGCCTCGGCAGCGACGCGCACGGGGTACTGCCCCAGCTCGTCGAAGCGGTACATCCCGTTGCTGTCGGTGGTGGCGTGGAGAGTGTTCATCCCGGCGGAGGTGTCGGTGACCGTCACCCGGGCGCCGATGATCGGCTCTCCCAGCTGGTTGGTGACCTGACCCGCGAGGAAGGCCCCCGCCGTGAGCCGGATGTCGATGGGGCCGGTGTCCGAGCCCTCGAAGACCTCGTGGCGGTTGTCCTCCACCGTCAGGTAGCCCGGGGCCGCGATGAGGAGCGACTGAGGGCCCGCCTCGAGTCGGCGCAGGACGAACCCGCCATTCGCGTCGGTGAAGACCTTGTTCGGGAGGGCGGACGGCGAGGAGGTCCCGAGGTTCCCCTCGCGAGCGCCCACGATCGCATCGGCGATCGGGGTGCCGGACTCGTCCACGACGCGGCCGGAGATCGAGCCGCCGAGGCGCATGGCGAGGGTCTGCCCGGCGAGCTGCTGCCCCGGCGCGATGGAGAACTGGGTCCCCTGGGTGCGGAGATACTCGGGATGGCTCCCCTCGAGGAAGGTCCCGCTCCCCGGCTGGACCTGCTCGATCATGAAGCGGCCATCGGAGCCGGAGGTCGCGCTCTGGCCCACGTTGACGACGACCGCGCCGGTCTGCGAGCTGCGACGGGCGGCGACGGTGACGCCGGCGACCGGGGCCCCGTTGGCATCCGTGACCACTCCGCTGACGGTGCCGTTCTTCCGGAGGAAGTGGTCGATCCCTTCGGTGATCGTGCCCTCCGCGATCTGCACCTTGAAGTTCGCGATGCGCTCGTACCCTTCCTTCTCGACGTTCAGGAAGGTCGTGCCCCGGCGCGTCTCGCTGATGCCGCGGACCTCGTAGGCGCCGCTCGAGTCGCTCAGCCCCGTCTTCTGCTCGCCCCCGTTGCCGTGGACGAAGACCACCGCACCCTCCAGAGGAGCGCCGGTCGCCTCCTCGAAGATCACGCCGCGGACCATGCAGCCTTCCGTGAGCTGCACCGTCAGCGCCTCGGTGGAGGGCTGGACGCGGGTCCCGACATAGGTGGCATACAGCTCGTGGCTGACCACGAGGCGGTGGGTGACATCCCGGAGGGTGTCGAACACGAACTCGCCGTTCTGGTCCGTCTCGACCGAGTCGTCACTGAAGTCCGCGGGAGGGCCGGCCTGCTGCACACCGACCTCGTTGACTCGGCAGCGGGCCCCGGCGAGGGGCTGCCCGAGGGTGTCGTAGACCACCCCCCGGATCGAGGAGCCGAGGGCGAGGGCGACATCCACGCGCGACTGCTCGCCCGGGGTCACGACGATCTTCTCGCGCATCTGGCGCTGGTAGCCGGGGGCGTCGAAGGCGAGGCGGAAGTGGGAGTCCCCGCCGAGGGTGTCGAAGACATAGAGCCCGGAGGAGTCCGTCTCGACGATGTCGATCGGCGGAAGGCTCACATCGATGATCTTGTCGATCACATCCTGGGAGTCGGGCTGGAGGAAGACGCGGACGGTCGCCCCGGCGATCGGGGAGCCCGCCTCATCGGTCACCACCCCGAGGAGCTGGCCGCCGATCTCCAGGCTGAAGTCCACACCGGTCGAGCCGGCCGCGACGTAGCGGCGCTCTCCCGGCCCGAAACCGCTGGCGGCGACGGTGATCCGGTAGTCGTTCGGCTCGAGGCCCTGGATCGAGTAGCGCCCTTGGGCGTCGGTCTCCGCGTAGACCGCCGGCTCATCCTTGAACTCCTGGAAGTCGGTCAGCTGGAGGACGCGGGTGATGAAGTCCTCGGAGGAGGGGGGGAAGTGCTCGGTGAGCGCCGAGACCTCCGCGCCGGGCACCGGCTCCCCGCTCGGTCCCCGCACGACGCCCTCGATCGTGAGGCCGCTGGTGAGCACGAGCCGCACCGGCTCGGGGCTCGCTCCGGGGGCGTAGGCGGCGAGGACGGAGTCTCCGGCGTATCCGGAGAGGCTCGCGGAGAAGCGGAAGCGTCCGACCGTGAGCAGACTGGAGCTGAAGCTCCCCGCCGCGTCGGTGGTGACGCGGTCGATGGCCGTGTAGTTGGCGAGCGAGGCGCTGCCCCCCACCTTCTCGACGAGGACGGTCGCGCCCACGAGGGGCGAGCCGAGATCGTCGACGACGCTGCCGGTGACCTCGAAGGTGTCGATCGCGGCCGGCGGGAACTGCGGCTCGGTGCGGTTCGCTCCCCCATCGGAGGAGTCGGTGATCGGCGAGCTCCCTCCCCCGCCCGGCCCCGGGTCGAGGGTGTCCCCGCCGCTGCGGAGGGTCACGAGGGCGATGCCCCCGAGGATCGCGGCGGCGACGAGCGCTTTCACGAGGTTGTTCATCGCGGGTCCTGGCCTCTCGAACGGTTCCCACCCGGTCCCGGACCGGGGGTGGCGCGGAGCCGAGGAGGCTCCGGGTCGTGTTTCGGTTCAGCGGCCCGGAGGGCTCTTCCCCGCCTCAGTCGGCGTGGTCGGTCTCCGGGGCCGCCGGCTCCACGGAGCCGGCTCTCTGGTTCAATCCGTACTTCTTGATCCGGTACTGAAGCGTCTTGTAGGTGATCCCGAGGAGCTGCGCCGCCGGCTCCAGCTTCCCGCGGGAGCGGTCCAGAGCCTGCTCGATCAGCTCGGCCTCGAGCTCCTCGAGGACGACTCCCTCCGGGGGGAGCTCGATCCTTCTCCCCCCGGAGCCCTCGCCGCGGGGGCGAGACTCGGGCGCGGGAGAGGTACCGGGCGCCGGACCCCGTTCGGAAACCTCGCTCCTTCCGCCTCGAACCGTCGGTGGCAGGAGAGGCACATCGAGCAACTCACCATCACCGAGCACCATCATGCGCTCGAGGCAGTTCTCGAGCTCTCGGACGTTCCCCGGCCAGTCATGGGCCTCGAAGGCCTCGAGGACCGACAGGGTCACCCCCTTGAAGGATCGGCCCAGACGGTCCCCTCCCTTGTGCAGGAAATGCTGCACGAGGAGAGGAATGTCATCCCGTCGCTCCCGAAGGGGCGGAATTTCGAGCGTGACGACGTTCAGACGGAAGTAGAGATCTTCCCGGAACTCGGCCCGGGAGATCAGGCTCTCGAGGTCCTGGGCGGTGGCCGCGACGATCCGGCCGTGGAACGGAGTCAGCCGGGAGCTGCCCACTCGGGAGAACTCGCGCTCCTGGATGACCCGGAGCAGCTTCGCCTGGAGGTCGTACTTCATGCTGCCGATCTCGTCGAGGAAGAGGGTCCCCCGCCCCACCTCCTCGAAGCGCCCCGACTTCGCGGCGTGCGCCCCGGTGAAGACCCCCTTCTCGTGACCGAAGAGCTCGCTCTCGATCAGGGTCTCGGGAATCGCGGCGCAGTTGATGGCGATGAAGGGCTCCGTCGCCCGGCCTCCTCCTTCATGGACCGCCCGAGCGACAAGCTCCTTGCCGGTGCCGCTCTCCCCCCGGATCAGGCAGGTCGTGTCGGTCACCGCGACCCGGGAGATCATCTCGAGGAGCTCGAGCATGCGGGGAGCCCGCCCGATCATGCGCCGGGGGGCGGCGCCCTGATCGAGCAGGGCCCGCAGCCTCCGATTCTCGTGGAGGAGCCCGAGCTTCTCGCTCGCCGCGTCGACCACCCGGAGGAATCGATCCCGGTCGAAGGGCTTCGGCAGGTACTCGAAGGCGCCGAACCGCATCGCCTGCACGGCGGTCTGCACCTCGGCGTAGGCGGTCATCAGGACGACTTCCGTCCCGGGGCATGCCTCCTTGACCTCCCGCAGGAGGTCGAGTCCCTCGGTGGCGCCCGGCATCTTGAGGTCGGTGAAGACGAGGTCGAAGGGGTCTGCATCCTCCAACGCGCCGTTGAAGAGGGAGAGCGCCTCCTCAAGGCCCCCCGCGATCTCGACTCGATGGTCCCGGGACTCGAGGATCTCCTTGAGGATCCCTCGCTGGACTCGCTCATCGTCAACGACGAGGATCCGCGGGTGATAGCCGCTCACGCTCCCGCCTCTCCAGCCCGGTCGACCGGCTCCTGACGGAACCGGAACTCGAAGCAGGCACCCGGGGCGGAGGATGTCTCGAGCTCCAGGGTCCCTCCGTGACGCTCCGCGGTGCGGCGGGAGATCGCCATGCCCAGCCCCGTGCCGCCCTTCCGGGTGGTGAAGTAGGGGATGAAGATCCGCTCTCGATTCTCCTCCGGGACGCCGGGGCCGGCATCCTGGAAGCGGATCACGAGCTCCCGGCCATCCGGGCCATCCTCCTCGCGGGTCCGGATCTCGAGCCGCCCTCCCGCGTCGCTCTGGGCCTGAAGGGCGTTCAGGGCGATGTTGAGGAACGCGCTCTTCATCTCCTGCCGATTCCAGACCTGCTGGGGCAGGTCATCCTGAAGGTCGAGGACCAACGCGACCCGCTTCCCCCGGGCCTCCTTCTCAAGCAGGCGGTAGAGCTCCTCGACCAGCTCGTTCGGAGAGATCGCCTCGGCGCTCTCCGCCGCCGGCTGCGCGAGGGAGAGGAAGTTGGTCACCAGATCGTTCAGTCGCTCGACCTCCCCCTGGACATCCGCCGTGAAGCGGAGGAAGCGCGCCTGACCACGCTCATCCGCCGGGAGGAACTCATCCCGGATCTGCCCCACATTGAGGCGAATCGCGTTGAGCGGATTGCGGATGTCGTGGGCGACCCCGGCGGCGAGGTCCCCCATGTGCCGGACCCGCTCGCGCTGGGAGAGCTCCTTCTCGAGGTCTCGTCCTTCGCGAAGCCGACCCACCATCTCGTTGAAGCGCTGGCCGAGATGCGCGAACTCGGCGCCCGGCCGCTCCTCCACCTTCACATCGAAGTCCCCCTCGGCGAGGCGCTGGAAGCCCTGGACCACATCGTCCACCGGGCGGGTCACACGGAGGCCCAGGAACCACGCGAGGGCGATCCCCACGAGGAAGACCGCGAAGGTGGCGAGGCGATCCTGCTGCTCCGCCTCCGATACGATGTTCTCGATCCGATCGAAGTAGGGTGTCAGATCGATCACCGAGACGGCGGGAGGGGGCGGCGGTGAGCGCTGCACGAAGGGGAAGGTGCCGTTCGGCAGCGGGCTCGCGTGCAAGGTGGTCATCCGCGGACCCCCGCCGGAGCCCCGCTCCATGGCGGTCTCGAGAATCCTCTGGATCGCCTGCGGGAGGTCGGGAACGGTCGTGACCCGGGTCCCCGCGGCCTCTCCGAGCCCGGGGCCCTCTTCGCCGACGGTGTCCGGGATCCCCGGGCGTGTCAGGCGGAGCTTGATGCGGATCCGATTCGGCACCAGACGAGGCGACCGGGCGATCGAAGAGGCCCCGGAGTCCGCGGAGGGGGCGGCGGATCCGGTCGACTCGCGCACGAGATCGAAGTCGGGCACCGCGGTCCGGGGGCGCCCCCACTCCTGAAGACTGCTCTCGACGAGGCGCTTCGCCTCATTCGCGATGTCAACGGTGGCTTCCTCGAGCTCGGAGATCAGTTGTCTCTCGTTGACGGCATGGATTGCGGATTGCAGCAGATAGGTCCCCGTGAAGACGAGGAGCAGCACCCCGGTGAGCTTGGTCCTCAGATTCCAGAAACGACCCATGGTCTCGCTCGCTCTTCCCTGGGGGAGCTCCCCGACCGGGGAGGGGCCCGGGTGGAGTTGTCCGGGCAAAGGATGTTCCCGAACCATGCGGGAGGACTCCCCGGGTTGCAACTCCTCGACCACAACACAAGATCCTTTATTGAAATGACTTACGGGGGCAAGCCCTCCATCGGTACCCGAGATCCGGCCCGGAACGGAGGCAAGCCTGCTCCCTATGGGGTAGGAACTGTAGCGAAGTGCAACAGTCCGGGCGTCCGAGAGCCGAACAGAAGGGTGAGGAGCGGGGAGCTCACCGGCCGCCCCGGCGGGCTCCCTCGAAGGGACAGGAGCCGCCGGTCGGGCGGGAGCGCCCCCGCAGGTGAAGGGTGAGGACCCGGGCATGAAGAAGCGTGGTCCGCAGGTACCCATCCCGCTCCCACCGGCGCGCGGAGGCGAGGACCGGCTGGCGGGAGACCTCGAGGGAGCCGAGCCGCCGAAGCCGGCGGACGAGGTCGAGGTCCTCCAGGATCGGCTCCGCGCGGTAGCCGCCGATCGCCTCGAAGGCTCGACGGCGAACGAAGATCCCCTGATCCCCGAAGGGGCCGATGCCGCAGCGGGTCCGGAGATTCGCCCCGGCCGCGATCAGGGTGCGCCGGAGGCGGCCGTGACCGGGGTCCCGCCCGGCCAGCCGCAGGGAGAACGCTCCGGCGACCACCCCGGGGCGGAGCAGGGTCCGCTCGATGATCGTTCGGAAGTCGGAGGGGAGCTCGATGTCGGCGTATGCGAAGAGGATCGCCTCCTCGTGCCCGTCCCGGGCCCCGAGGTTGAGCTGGGCCGCCAGTCCTCTCCCGCTCTGGAGCACCGTGTCCGCGCGGCGGCGGGCGAGCTCCGGCGAGCGGTCCGTGCTGCCGCCGTCCACGGCGACGAGGGTATCGACCCCCCCGCTTCGAAGGCGGGCGAGCGCGGCGGGGAGGTGCTCCTCCTCATCGAGGAAGGGGACGACCGCCCGCAGGGTGAAGGGTGCGGCTTCACCGCTCGAAGGCTCTTCACCTGTCTCGTTCCCGAATCCGGACCGTCTCAAGTGACCTCTCGCTGTCTGCTCGCCCCCCGTGGGAGGGGGCGCCACCCGAACCCCGCCGGGAAGGCCCAACGGTGCCCGACGACCTGACCCAGAACTCCGACCGGGAGATCCTCCTGGGATCCGCCGGTGAGCGGGACGACCAGACCCGTCCGATGCGCACCCCGCGTCGGACGACCCTGGGACCGTTCCGCCTCGAGGAGAAGATCGGGGAGGGGGGAATGGGCATCGTCTACCGGGCCCATGATCCACAGCTCGACCGCTGGGTCGCGATCAAGCGCATCCACTCCCGCTACGAGCGGGACGAGGCCTACAACCGCCTCTTCCTCGGTGAGGCCCGGGCCGTCGCCTCGGTGAGCCACCCCAACATCGCACAGATCTACTCGATCCACCCCGGTGAGGGGAGTGAGCCATCGTTCTTCGCCATGGAGTACGTGGAGGGCTGGTCGACCGAGAATCGGGTGCGCCGGAGCGGCCCTCTCCCCGTCCCCGTCGCCGTCGACATCGCGATCCAGGCCGCCCGGGGCCTGCGAGCGGCCGAGAAGATCGGTCTGGTCCATAGGGATGTGAAGCCCTCGAACCTCCTCCTCGACGACCGCAACCGGGTCAAGCTGGTCGACTTCGGCCTGGCGATCCAGGTGGGCGAGCTCGGGGAGACGGAAAGCGAGGACGACGACCAGGAGCGCATCCACTGCACACCTCACTACGTCTCCCCGGAACAGGCCCGGGGTTGGCGGGTCGACCACCGATCCGACATCTACTCTCTCGGGTGCACTCTCTACTTCCTCCTCACCGGGAGGGAGCCCTTCCGGAGCGAGAGCAAGGTCGATCTCTTCGTCGCCCACGCCAACGAGATCCCCACTCCCCCGAGTGCCCACCGGACGGGGATCCCGGCGAGCCTCGACACCCTCGTCCTCGAGATGCTGGAGAAGCGGGCGGAGGACCGCCCCCCGACCTACGATGCCCTCGTCGAGGCCCTCGAGCGGGTCCTCGGGGAGATCTCCCCCCGCCCGCCGGGACGGCGCCGGAGGGTCGCCGCCCTCCTCGGCATCAGCCTCCTCGCGTTGGGCGCCATCATCATCGCGCAGGGCACGCCCCGGGGAGAGGCGGAGTCCCCCTTCCAGCCCGGTCAGACCTTCGCCGGCTTCTACGAGCGGGTCGAGGACCAGGAGCGACTGCACTACGACTTCACCGCGCCGAACGCCCGTGAGCTGCATCGAAGCCGCTTCCAGGCCTACGAGGTCGATCTGGAGAGGGCCGGCACGGTCCCCCCCACCATCCACCGCGACTCCCTCGTCTGGCGCCAGTACGACCAGCCGATCCGCCTCCCCTATCTCTCCCGCTTCGACGCCATCGAGCTACGGGGCCTCCTGTTCCTGAATCCCCAGCACTTCAGGCTGCGGATCGGCGACGATGGGACCTTCGAGAACGGCGATGGCATCGACCTCACCCTGACCGTCGGGGGAGAGCCTGCGCACGATCGAGTGGTGACGCATACCTTCCGCGGGGAGGCGCAGGGGGTGACGACCGACCCCACCCGCCTCGACTTCCGGGTGAAGAGCGAGGAGTACACCCTCCGGATCACGCGGGAGCCCGGCGAGACGCCGGCGATGACGAACTTCCGCTTCGTCCTCGCCCAGGAGGGGGCCGGGGGAAGGGAGAGCGTGCAGGCGGAGTTCTCGTTCCCGATCCCGACCGACCGCATCCCCAGGGGAGCCATCGTCCTCTCGAGCCATTGGCCCGAGGAGAACCAGAACACGGTGAAGATCGAGCAGATCGAGGTGCGCGGGCTCCTCGATCGAGCGCGCCTCGCCCGGGAACAGCGACTGGGAGCACTCTGATGGCGGCAAGACTCTGGATCCGCGAAGCCCCGGACCGACTCCGCGAGGAGCGACTCGACCCCGACCCAGGGAACGACGGGCTCGTCATCGGTCGGGACGCGGCCGCGGACATCGTCCTCGCCGACAGCGCGGTCAGCCGTTTCCACGCCCGCCTCATCCCGCGCGACGGGACCTGGGTCGTCATCGACCTGGGCTCCAGCAACCAGACGTTCGTGAACGGGGATCCGATCCGGGAGAGCGAGCTCTCCGCCGGGGACCACATCGGGATCGGGGATTGCGAGCTGCAGTTCGTCGATGAGATCGAGCGTCCCGAGGAGGACGACTCCCGCACCCAGGTTGTGGAGCGCCTGCGCAGCGGCCCCCACCCCGCGGAGGAGCTCCGCGCGGCCGGCGTGCTCGACGCCCTCCACCGCCTCGGCAAGGGCATCTCCGGGCGGCCGGTCGAAAGCACCCTCCCCGATGAGGCGCTGGAGATCCTCGTCGAGCAGCTCGGCGCGGACCGTGGCGCGATCCTCCTCCTCGACGGAGACCAGCTCCTCTGCCGCGCGGCCCGCTCTCGCGGCGAGCAGGCCCTTCGCGGCTTCGTGCTGAGTCAGTCGATCTACCGGGAAGTGATGCAGTCGCGGGAGGCGATCCTCTCCGAGGACACCACCCGCGACGCGCGCTTCGCGGAGCGCCGGAGCATCATCGGCGAGGAGATCCGCTCGGTGATCGCCGCGCCCATCCCCATGCAGGGGCGAATCGGCGGAATCCTCTACCTCGACCGCCTCCAGGGGCGTCAGGCCGCGTTCCAGACCGAGGACCTCTACGGAGGCGCGGTCGCCGGCCAGTTCATCGGCGCCCTCCTCCAGGCCGGTTTCGCCGTCGGCGGGCTGGTGAAGGAGAAGGAGACCCTCGTCCGGACCCTCATCGACACCCACCCCATCATCGGACAGTCCGCCGCGATCGAGCGGGTCCGGGAGTTCATCCGCCGTGCCGCCCCCACCGAGAGCACCGTGCTCATCCGGGGGGACACCGGCACCGGCAAGGAGCTCGTCGCCCGAGGCCTGCACTACCAGTCCCGCCGCCGCGGCGCCCCCTTCTCCGCGCTGAACTGCGCGGCGATCCCCGAGTCCCTCATGGAGAGCGAGCTCTTCGGGCATGAGCGCGGGGCCTTCACCGGCGCGGATCACCGCAAGGCGGGTCGGTTCGAGTCGGCGGACGGGGGCACCGTGTTCCTCGACGAGATCGGGGAGCTCCCCCTCTCCTGCCAGGGCAAGCTCCTGAGACTCCTGGAGGAGCGCTGCTTCGAGCGGGTCGGCGGCAACGCCACCGTCGAGGTGGATGTCCGGATCATCGCCGCCACGAACCGGGACCTCGCCCTCGAGGTCCGGGAGGGGCGCTTTCGTGAGGACCTCTACTACCGCCTGAACGTGCTGGAGGTGGTCGTGCCCCCCCTCGACGAGAGGGAGGGAGACCTCGAGCTGCTCATCGATCACTTCCTCGATCACTTCTCCGAGCGGATCGGCTCCGGCCGGAAGCACCTCTCCCCCGCGGCGAGGCGCCGCCTCCTCGCGCACCGCTGGCCGGGGAACATCCGCCAGCTGCGCAACGTGATCGAGAGCGCGGTGGTGCTCGCACGAGAGGCGGAGATCGGCCCGGACGACCTCACCCTCCCCCGCAGCGAGGGGGGGCCGGTCGCGGCGGGCGTGGAGTGGACCCCCTGCTCCCTTCAGGAGCTCGAGCGGGAGCACATCGCGCGCATGCTCGACCATGTGGGCTGGAACAAGTCGAAGGCCGCGGAGCAGCTCGGGATCGAGCGCTCGACCCTGTACGCCCGACTCCGAAACCTCGAGATCCACCCCCCTGAGGAGCGCCGCTCCACCCGGGAGGTCCCATGAGCATCGCCCTGGCCGTCGTCCTCCTCGTGGCTCCTGTGACCGAGGCGAATCGAGCGCCCCTCCTCGAGCCGGGGATCTACCCCGCCGGGGTGATCCTGCACGCGATCGCCCGCGCCTCGGAGCGTCCGATCTACTTCGATGGCCCGGGGCTGGGGAATGCCCGCATCGAGCTCGATCGGCGACTGATCGTGGCGCGGGGGCATCTCGCGGCGATGCAGTCCCTCCTCCACGACGCCGGGGTGTCGGTTCGCGACCTCGAGCCGGAGTCGGCGGTCCGCTCCGCGTGGATCGCCCGGGCGAGGATGGAGGGGGCCCGACGACCGATCCGGCTTCAGGTCCGGGTCATCCGGCTCGACCACGCTCCTGTGGAGGAGGTGGCCGCGCGGCTGAACGCCCTCGCCGAGGAGCGGGAGCGGCTCCTCCCTCCGGGAGATGTCCCCACGAAGTTCACACCGGACCCCCGGACGGGGTCCCTCATCGCGCGCTACACCTCGGAAGAGCGGCTGGCGGACTACCTCGCCCGCCTGGGGGAGCTCGACCGCCCCGCCCCATCCGGGGAGAAGACCCTCGTGATGCGGACCTTCCGCCCCCGCGCGGTCCACGCGCGGCACCTGCTCCCCCTCTTCGAGGCGGAGTGGGACCGCAGCGGCGGTCATCCGATCCGAGCGGCGGTCCCCGCCGACCAGAACGTCATCATCGTCCGGTGCTCCCTGCGCACCTGGGAAGCCGTGGAGCCGATCCTCCGCTCCCTCGACCACCGCTCCTGAGCTCTCGAGCCGCGCCGGGGCGTGCCCACCCCGAGCGGTGTAGCGGATCGCTACAGTCCGGGTGTCCCCCCACGCCACAGGCCCTCCCCCTCCTCGGACCTCGAGGGGAACCCTCAACCTAAGGGGCCGATTCGCCGATAGTTACAATCTCGGTCTCTCCGGCCCGGTTGGCGGCTGATTTGCCAACTCCCGGGGGCGCACATGCCGGGAGCGCCCGGACTCCGCGGACCCTCCTCCCTCCCGGGGAGCGGGGGAACCGACCCCGGGCGCACCGAGATCACCGGCCGAACGGCCAGGAAGGAACGGCAGGCAATGCACTCAGCTCGAAAGCGGATCGGTCGCAGCCGCACCGCCCCAACCCGCGCGATCCCCTCCTTCGCCGCACTGCTCCTCGCGCTCGGCATCCTCGGAGGGCCCTTCGCCGCTCCCCTCCCCGCCCAGCCGGCGGACGCGGGGGCTCCCACCGAGGAGACCGCTCCCGACACCCAGGGACGGATCACCGAGGGCAAGGTCCGCGTGCTCGACCTCCTGCGCTACATGCAGGACATCACCGAGAAGATGGTGAACTACCCGTCCTCCGGGAACGACCCCGCCTTCGGCGAGGATGTCATGGTCGAGGTCCTCGGCGACATCACCCCGCTGACCCTGCCGATGGTGAGGGCGATCCTTGAGACCAACGGCTACGAGATGTGGGAGAAGACCCTCCCGGACGGCAACATCGTCATCAACGTCCGGAACTCCGCGCAGCGGGTGACCTCGCCCGAGAGCCCCACCTCCCCCATCATCGAGACCAACGAGATCCCCGATCTCGAGAACGAGCAGGAGCTCGCCACCCTCGTCCTCCAGCTGCAGTACACCGACACCACCGTGGTCAGCCAGGCGCTCCGCGACCTCCTCGACATCGCGGGGAGCGGTCGGACGAGCGGCAGCATCAAGATGGTCCCCGTCACCTCCAGCGACACCCTGATCATCAAGGCGCGGGTCGAGGTGCTCGAGCACATCCGCGAGCTGGTGAAGTACATCGACGTCGAGGTCCAGGGGCCGACCCCCTTCCTCGACATCATCGAGCTCTCCTACGCGGACGCGCAGGACCTCGTCTCCCTCATCGAGGAGGCCCTCAGCTCCTCCACCTCCCCGGGGGCGCAGCGGCGGACCACGCCGCGGAGCACGCGCGGGGCGACCAACAACCAGGCGGGCGCCGCCAACGCGACCCTCGCCGGCGAGTCCACGCGACTCATCCCCGACGCCCGGACCCAGAAGATCATTCTCCAGAGCACCGATGAGGACGAGGTCGACCTCGTGCTGCGCCTCATCGAGGAGCTGGACACCCGCGTCCGCAGCTTCCGCCGCAACACCCACACCTACAAGGTGAAGTACCTGAAGGCGGAGGACCTCTCGAACGTCCTCAGCTCGCTCATCGATGGCACCGGCACCGGCTCCCTCTCCCGGACGAACCGCGGGACCAGCTCGCGGACCAACCGCGGCAACACGCAGGGCGTGCAGCAGCAGGTGCAGTCGACGCCGACCCGGATCGTCCCTCACCCCGAGACGAACACGCTGATCGTCCAGGCGGACCCGGAGGAGTGGCACGAGATCGAGAACATCCTCAAGGAGATCGACGCCCGCCGTCGGCAGGTCTTCCTGGAGGCCGCCCTCGTCCAGGTCACCGACTCCTCGAACCTGAACTACACCCTCGAGTTCCTCGCGGGGAACCTCGACGACCAGTCGACCCGGATCGCGGCGATGAGCGCGTTCGGGATCTCCACCCTCGACGTCACCCAGCTGCCGGACAACTTCGTCCGCCAGTTCACCGGGGCGGCGGGCGGGACCGGCCTCCTCGCCGCGATCTCGAACGAGGGGCAGCTCCCGGCGATCCTCCGCGCGATCAAGAGCGACTCGGAGTCGAAGATCCTGGCGACGCCGTTCATCCTGGCGGACGACAACCAGGAGAGCTCGATCAACATCGACACCGAGATCTTCTTCGAGACTTCGAACACGACGAACGTGAACACCACGACCGGGCAGTCCTCGGAGTCGGCGGGGATCAACCTCTCCCTGACGCCGACGATCTCGGAGGAGGTCGTCCTGCTGGCGCTCAACCTCGAGGTCTCCAGCTTCGCCGGCGCCTCGAGTTCGACGGGGACCCTCCCGGACAAGTCGACGAACACCGTGGTCTCGAACGTGACGATCCCGGACGGGAGCCTCTTCATCATCGGCGGCCTCGCCCGGGAGAACGAGTCGACGGTCGTGGACAAGGTGCCGCTGCTCGGCGACCTGCCGCTGATCGGGCGGTTCTTCCAGAGCCGCGGCAGCGACTACAGCCGGGACAACCTGTACGTGTTCCTCTCCGCCCACATCATCGACGAGGCTCGGGGCGACGACCTCGAGCTCCTCAGCGACCAGGCGATCGAGGGGGTCCGCAGCTTCGGCGACTCGGTGCGCCTCCAGCGCTTCGTCCTGCCGGACGAGAACCACCGCGGATTCGAGGGGGAGTAGGCCGGATGAAGCTCTCGATCTTCGATGACCTGGTGACGGAGGGTGTCCTCAGCGAGGACCAGCTCCTCGAGTGCCGGGACGAGGAGCGCGACACCGGTCAGCCCCTCGACAAGGTGCTCCGGCAGAAGGGGTATGTCTCCGAGCAGCTCCTGCTGGAGCTCCTCGCCCGCCGGCTGCGCCTCCCCTTCGTGGACAACCTCGCGGATGTCGAGGTGCCCACCCAGTTCGTCCAGCGGGTCCCCGCGCAGTTCGCGCGGACCTACAACCTGATCGCGATCGAGGAGACCTCGAGCGGACTCAAGGTCGCGACCTGCGACCCCCTCGACATCCACCCGATGGACGACCTCGCCTCGATGCTCGGCGGCATGGCCGAGCCGGTGGTGGCGAGCCGCGCCGAGATCACCTCCCTGATCAACCGCGCCTACCAGCGCTCCTCCGCCGATGTGGACGAGCTGCTGGAGGGGATCGAGGACGACGAGATCCTCGGCCTCGCCGCGGAGATCGAGGAGTCCGAGGACGTCCTCGACATCGCCAACAAGGCGCCGATCATCAAGCTGATGAACACGATCCTGTTCGAGGCGCTGAAGATCCGCGCCTCGGACATCCACCTGCAGCCGTTCGCCGACCGCATGCAGGTGCGCTACCGGATCGACGGAATCCTCTACGACTCCAAGGTGATCCCCAAGAAGGTGCAGGACGCCCTGATCTCCCGCGTGAAGGTCATGGGCAAGATGGACATCGCCGAGCGCCGGCTCCCCCAGGATGGCCGGACCTCGGTCAAGGTGGGCGACGGCGAGGTCGATGTCCGGATCTCCTCCGTGCCGACCTCGTACGGGGAGCGGATCGTCTTCCGACTCCTCGACAAGTCCGCGCGCCTCTATCGCCTCAACGAGATCGGCCTGACCGTCGAGAACGAGGGCAAGCTCCAGGACCTCATCGCCTGCTCCCACGGGATCGTGCTCGTCACCGGGCCGACCGGATCGGGAAAGACGACGACCCTCTACGCGAGCCTCGCCGAGCTGAACTCCGAAGAGAAGATGATCATCACGATCGAGGATCCGATCGAGTACAATCTGGACTCGATCAGCCAGATCCAGGTCTCGAACAAGAAGGGCCTGACCTTCGCGGCGGGGCTGAGGTCTCTCCTGCGTCAGGATCCGGATGTGATGATGGTCGGGGAGATCCGCGACCACGAGACCGCCGGAATCGCGGTGCAGGCCGCGAACACCGGTCACCTCGTCTTCTCGACCCTTCACACCAACGACTCGGCGGGAGCGGTGACGCGGATGATCGACCTCGGGGTCGAGCCGTACCTCGTCTCCAGCTCGCTGATCGCGGTGATCGCCCAGCGCCTCGTGCGCGTGATCTGCCCGCGCTGCAAGGAGCCCCTCGAGGTCTCCGATCAGGAGCTCCAGGCCCTCGGCTTCACCCGCGACGAGCTCCCCCACGGGCACCTCTTCCACGGTCGCGGCTGCGACGCTTGCCTCGGACGCGGGCTCTACGACCGGACCGCGATCTACGAGATCCTCACGATCAACGAGACGATCCGCGACCAGATCATCTCCCGCACGAGCGCCTCGGTCATCAAGCAGGTCGCGGTCGAGAGCGGGCACCTGAAGACCCTCCGAATGGACGGTGCCCAGAAGGTGATCAACGGCGAGACGACGATGGAAGAGGTCTTCCGCGTCACCCAGATGGACGTCTTCTAAGGACCCCGCATGCCGATCTTCCAGTACGAAGCGATCGACGCGAAAGGGCGGACCAAGAAGGGCACCGTCGACGCCGACACCGCACGCGATGCGCGGGAGAAGCTGCGGAAGCAGCAGATCCGCGTCGTCGAGATGGAGCGGCTCGACGCGAGCGGCCGCCCGAAGAAGGGCGAGAAGGCGAAGCTCCGCCTCGAGCGCAAGGTCAACGTCCGCGAGCTGGCGATCCTCACCCGTCAGTTCTCGACCCTGCTCGGGTCGGGCGTGCACCTCTCCGAGGCGCTCAACGTGCTCGTCGAGCAGATCCAGGACCGACACCTGGAGGTCGTCTACCGGGACCTCCGCGAGAAGATCGTCTCGGGCTCCGGACTCGCGGATGCCCTGAGCTTCCACCCGAACTACTTCTCCGACCTGTACATCAACATGGTCCGGGCCGGAGAGGCCTCCGGCAACCTCGATGAGGTGCTCGCCCGCCTCGCGGACTACCTCCAGAAGCAGGCGAACCTGCGGGGGAAGATCGCGGCGGCGATGACCTACCCCGCCGTCATGGTGTTCGTCGGGTTCGGCGTGGTCGTCTTCCTGATGACCTACGTGGTGCCGCGAATCACCGGCATCCTCCAGTCGAAGGACAACGTCCTGCCCGCCCCCACCGTGATCCTGATGACCGCCAGCGACCTCTTCAAGGAGTACTGGTGGTTCGGACTGATCGCCCTCGTCGCCGCCTACATCTTCGCCAAGCTGGCGATCGCCACCGAGAAGGGCCGGCTCTTCTTCGACACGTTCATCCTGAAGATCCCGGTGATCGGGACGCTCCTCCAGAAGAGCGCCATCAGCCGCTTCACCGTGACCCTCTCGACCCTGCTGAAGAGCGGCCTCCCCGCCCTCGACGCCCTCTCGATCGTGAGCAAGGTCGTCAACAACGCCCTCCTGAGCCGCGTCATCAGCCAGGTCGCCGAGCGAATCCTCGAGGGAGCGGACATTGCAACGCCGCTCCGCAAGTCGAAAATGTTCCCGCCGATGGTCGGCTACATGATCGCGGTCGGGGAGCAGAGCGGCGAGCTCGAGAACATCCTCGACCGGATCTCCGAGACCTACGAGGAGGAGATCGACCTCGCGGTGCAGCGTCTCACCGCCCTGATCGAGCCGGTGATCATCGTCGGACTGGCGGTGGTCGTCGGGTTCATCATCATGGCGGTGCTGCTGCCGCTCCTGCAGTTCGACTCGCTCTGAGCCTCACCCGGGCCGCCCGCCTCGGTCGGTCCGCCGCACTCGACACATGACCCTCCGGATCGGATTCCGGAGCGGAGAGAAAGGAACCTGCCGTGAACCAGCGCAGGGAGCAACGCCGCGAGAGCGGCTTCACGCTGATCGAGCTCATCGTCGTGATCACGATCATCGGGGTCCTCGCCGGGACCGTGGTGGTGAGCGTGAGCGGCAAGTCCGACAAGGCGCGCGCCGAGCGGGTCAAGGCGGACTTCTCCGCGATCATGTCCGCCTGCGCGATGTTCAAGGAGGACCATCGTCGCTACCCGGACACCCTCGATGAGCTGATGAACCCGCCCGAGCTCTCGAACGGCGTGACCGAGGAGTACCTCGCGAAGCCGCCGCTCGACCCCTGGAGCATGGAGTACTACATCTACGAGTTCGAGGGGAACGACATCATCCTCGTGAGCCTCGGCGCCGACATGATCGAGGGCGGCTCGGAGTGGGATGCGGACATCCGCTCCGACGAGATGAACCAGCCGCAGTACTGATCCCGAAGGCGGATCCCGAAGGCGGATCCCGAGGAGAGCGCGCGCGATGGTGACGAGAGGTTCTGACACCGGACGAGCCACGCGTCCCCCGCGCCCGCTCCCCGCCGCCGCGGGATCGGTCGGGAGCCCCGCCTCGCGCGAGGGGTTCACCCTCGTCGAGCTGATCATCGTGATCACCCTGCTCGGGGTCCTGACGGCGAGCGTCCTGCCCAACGTGACCGGGATCTCCCCGAAGTACCGGCTCCGCACCTCCGCCCGGACGATCGGCGCCCAGATCGGCTGGGTCCGCTCGATGGCCGGCGGGCAGGGGCAGGAGCACTACCTCCGCTACGACCTCGGGGATCAGCGCTACTGGGTGGTCCTCCCCCCCGGGCCGGACGAGGATCCGGAGCTCGACCTCGATGAGCGGGACACCCTGCCCCCGAGCTGGCTCGAGACCGGCTGCGAGATCGTCGAGATCCTCTTCCCGGACGGCTCCTCCGAGGACAACGGCATCGTCGACGTGCGCCTCGATCCCTACGGCAACGAAGGCTCGCACATCGTCGTGATCCGGAACGAGGAGGGGACGATCCTCTCCGTGAAGTTCAGCGCGCTCGTCGGATCTGTGGACTACCACAGCCAGGAGATCCAGTTCGAGGAGTATTGATGGACCGCAGGACAGAGCGCGCCCACCGGATCCGCTCCGCGGGGTTCACCCTCATCGAGCTCGTGCTCGCCGTCGCCCTCGTCGGTGGCTCCTTCATGAGCCTCCTCTTCCTCCGCACCTCGGCGGTGGAGAAGGCGGGCCGCTTCAACATGGAGCGCCGGGTGCAGCGCCTCGCCCAGGAGAAGCTGGACGAGATCGTCTACGGCCTCGAGACCGCGACCGCCGGAGACTTCGAGGAGGAGCCGGACTGGACCTGGGAGGCGGAGATCTTCTCCCTCGCGACCACCGACACCCTCCACCCCCTCCTGCAGGCCTCCCTCGTCGTCTTCTGGACCATCGACCTCAACGACGATGGTGAGGAGTACACGCTCGACACCCGCTTCTTCGTGGACGCGGAGCATCCGCTCTTCGAGTACGCGACCTTCGACACGGAGGAGGGGTTTTGAGGCCTCAGGGTCCCGACCAGCGGCGCCGCGGTCCACGCCGACAGGCCGGCTTCACGCTGATCGAGCTGATCGTCGTGATCGGGATCTTCGGCAGCGTGATGGCCATCTGCTACTCGATCCTCGACTCGACGATGCGCGCGGATCAGCGGATCACCCGCAACACCCGCAGCGGCAAGGTCGGCCAGGGGATCATCCAGCAGATCCGCCGCGACCTGCAGGGTGCGGTCTGGCGCAGCTACGGCCCGGAGGTCTTCATCGGAATCGACGGCGGAGAGGCGGAGGGAGCGGCGGACGAGCTCCACTTCCTGACCACCGCCCCGGTCCCCTCCCCCGAGGACGACTTCGATGTCCGGGTCAGCGAGGTCGCCGGTGTCGGCTACGTCCTCAAGCCGGGGGAGGACAACTGGAACACCCTCTTCCGTCGGGTGAAGTGGGAGATCGCGGACGCCCCCCTCGACGACGGAGAGTACACCGAGGTCTACGGCCTCGTCCTCGCCCTCGACTTCCACTACCTCGGCGAGGCCGAGGAGTGGCTCGATGAGTGGGATGCCTCCACCCTGCTCGCCGAGCTGGAGAACGAGAACTACGACACCTTCCTCCCCTTCAACGATCAGGAAGAGGCGGATGAGGAGCAGGCCGCCCTCGACGCAGCCGAGACGGGCGACCCCACGGCCCTCATCGACGACGGCGAGGAAGAGGAGGTGGAGATCCCCCTCCCGCTCCCGCGCGCGGTGGAGGTGGTCCTGTACCTCGGGGTCGGAGACGAGCGGGGACCGTTCCTCGACGAGGACGGGAATCCCATCATCGAGAGGGTCTCCGCGATCATCCCGATCATCACCTCCGAGGTGATCGTGGTGGAGGACCCGAACGAGACCGAGGAGGAAGAGGACCCCTAGGACCTCTCCCCCGCCCCCCCCGGTCTGTCAAAGAGGGGGGAGGCGCTGTGCCATCTTCGCACACCGAGGCGGCGCCCCGCCTCCCCCGCCCTCCCCGAACGATCCCTAAATTACCATTATGGATAGACTTAAGACGGACCGGCCGGTTCGACCAAGTGGCATCCCGCTTGCTTCATTCCCTCAGGCCACGGAGGCCGCGGGGGAGCTCCCTCGCGACTCGCGTGCCCGCGGGAGCCCCCTTCGACCGGTCCGGGAGGCCTCGGGGCGTGTGGACAGTTCCCCCGCCTCTGCCTACAATCTCGGGCCTCGTCGACGGCGCGCGCCGAACCCGGAGATCTCCGGGTGCTCCTTCCCACGGGAGCGGGGCGGGCGGCGGCGGATGAATCCGAGGGTCCTCTTCCCCCCTGGAGCACGGTCTCACACGATTCCGTGACGGTTCGGGGCGAGGATCCGGGTTCGCCCGGGACGGCCGTGAACCCGATCCGTGCCTCGCACCCGATGCCCAGCATTGGGATGCCGGGTCCGGCGGGCTCGGTCTGGGTGCTCACGGGCGACAGGAGAGCTCGGCCCCCTTCCCCCGGGAAGGAGCAAGGCCGGGTCATCCGGAAGACGAGTGGACCGGCGGACATCCCGGCGGACCCCAAGTCGCGCACCTCAGGCCGCGGAAGAAGCGGCACAAGGCACGGGTCTCCGATCCTGTGCTTGCGGACCCGCGTCTCGGTCCCTGAGGGCAGGCCGGAAGCTCGCGCAGTCGCCACCTCCGTCACCCCTCGTCCGCTCCGTCAGGAGCCGGGGAGGAAGCGGGACCCACCGGTCCCGACCGGGGGCCGGGCTCGCGAGTCTGGGGAGCGGATCGCCGTCGCCGGTGCGACGCGACGAACCCCTCCGGCCCACGGAGACGGATCAGAGTCGGAGTTCCGCCCGGAGCGGGTCGGAACGGTAAAGCAGGGAGATACGAGCATGACGAATTCCGTCCGCGTCCCGAGTCTTCAGGCGGGGTGGTGCGCACCGAGGGGTCTCGCCGTCCTGGCGTGCCTCGTCGGGCTGGGCACCCTCGCCCTCTCCGGGTGCAACGGTTCGCTGGGAATTCCCAACCTCACGCAGGCGGCGGCGCCCCTCCCGGGTCTCGCCTGCTACTCCGGCCCCCGCATGGTGACCCCTCGCTACGCGCACACGGCCACCAGCCTCGAGGACGGCTCCGTCCTCATCGTCGGGGGGAGTGACGAGAGGCTGCTCACCGCGGTCGACACCGTCGAGATCTTCGACCAGTCGGCGCGGGTCGATCTCTCGCTCCCGATCCCCGAGTCCATCTCCGGCGACTTCCTCGACCAGGACATCGACGGGGACATCATCACCCTCGCGAACGGCGGGCGCTTCTATCACACCGCGACCTCGATCATTGACGGGAACGTCATCATCATCGGGGGGACGGACAGCATCTTCTTCGGCGACGCCGAGGAGAACTCGGAGATCTTCAACCCGCTCACCCGCTCCTTCGACAACGCGGACCTCATGATCGATCCGGACGACGACCTCGTCGTCCCGCGCCTCCTCCACACCACCGACAAGCTGCCGAACGGCAAGCTGCTCATCCTCGGGGGCCAGGAGTTCGAGATCGTCACCGTCCCGAACCCGGGTCAGGGGGGCGGCTCGCAGTCGCAGCCGGCCTACACGAGCACGAACATCGTCGAGATCTTCGATCCCTCCACCCTCTCCTTCGAGACCGCGGTGGATGTGAACGGCCTCGATGTCGAGCTGACCACCCAGCGGGGCCGGTCGAACCACACGACCGCCGCCTTCGCCGGCTTCAACCAGCTGCTCGGGGACGGGGACGACCTGATCGGGATCTTCGGCGGCTACGAGACCCTCTCCGCCCAGTCCCTCGCGGCGCCGGAGACGCTGATCCCGTGGCAGGAGATCAACACCAAGCTGACCGCCATGGACTTCTTCTTCACCGGCGGGGGGAACATCAGCTTCGCTCAGGGTCTGGTCCTCGCCTCGCGCACCAATGGAGCGAAGGGCTTCAACCTCGGTCGGGAGCACCAGTCGACCCCGAGCGGGACCCTCGGGGTCTCGAACGCGGTCCTCCTCCTCGGCGGGGACAGCGACTACTTCAGCTGCCCTGAGGGCTCCGTGGCCGGCGGCGGACTCTCCACCGACAACTCGGACCTGATCGTCGCCACCTACAGCGGCTTCGGCCCCGCCAACGGGGCCCAGTTCGTGCGCGTCGACACCGCGCCCCAGGACAACTGGACGATCGACGCCGCCGCGTTCTGCTGGCCGCCGCCGATCCTCATCAACTTCAACCGCTCCTACGCGGACTACGTGATGCTCGACATGCGTCGCGTCGCCGACAACCAGCTCTACAACGGCAGCGTGATCGTGGCCGCCGGAGGGCAGGACCAGAGCTTCGCCATGCCCTGCGCGGCCCAGATCGACAACTCCTGCATGAACCTGATCGAGGGCTTCACCTTCTTCGATCCGTTCTTCCATCCGGGGATCTTCCAGGACGACCTCGACGGCGATGGCGAGCCGGAGGTGTTCCCGTGGCAGTTCGAGGACTTCGGGACGAACCTGAACCCGCTGGGCCTCGCCGGCTGCTGGCTGATCTACGACGAGGACATCCCCACCGGGCAGGACCTCACCGGCTTCCTCGATCCGGACCCGAACGTCACCGGCGAGACCGTCTCCCTGAACCAGGCGCGCGTCTACCACACCATGACCCGGATCCCGGGCGAGGACGGCCTCCTGGGCACCCTCGACGACCGGATCGCGGTGATCGGTGGAACGAACGAGTACTGGCCCGGCGGAACCGGCCTCGGGGACGATGCCCTCGCGAACTCGTGCGAGATCTTCGTTCCGCCCGATGCCGGGGCGACCGCCCCCTGATCGCCGCACCCCCGGCCTGCCTCCGCCGCTCCGCCGGCGGTCGGCCGAGGTGCTCCGATCTCCGACTCCGCTCTCCTTGATTCGGCGTGGGCCGCTCTCCGTCGCGACGACGCGCGGAGAGCGGCCCACTGTCGAGACAGGGGAGGCACCATCTCCCCAGCGCGTGCCCGGCTGCGCTCCCGGGCTGCGCGAGTCCGACTCCGAAGGAGTCCCATGAACCCTCGCTCCCTCCTCCCCATCCTCGTCCTGACCGGGGGGATCGTCGCGGCCCTCCTCCTCGTCCGGCCGGGCGGAGACGACCCCTCCGCCTCGACCGGCGTGACCGCGGAAGCGGAGCCGGCCGCAGCGCCGGAGTTCCCGCCGATCCCCCGACCGGACGACCGGGAGAGCGTGGACCCCTCCTCGCTCAGCCCGTCGCAGGCAGACCTCCGGGCCCGCCTCCTCGATGTCTCCCGACAGTCGGTGCAGCACGAGGACACCGAGAAGGAGGTCCGCCTCCTCATCGCCCGTCAGGACGCTCTCCAGGAGCTCCTCGACACCCTCGGGCCCGAGGACCTCGCGATCCTCGTCGAGCTCCTCCTCGAGGAGCCCGACTACATGATCCGACGGCAGCTCATCGATGCGATCGCCCGCCTGCGCACCCCGGCCGCGGTCGACGCCCTCATCGACCACTACTGGCGTCTCTACGACCGGGAGAAGGAGCCGGAGCTGAACTACGCCATCAAGGCGCTCGGCACCGTCGACACGCCCCACTCCTTCAACCGCCTCGATGAGATGATCGACCACGAGCTCGCCGAGCCCCATCGCTTCCGCTTCGTCGAGCAGCTCGGGCGACACTCCGAGGCGCGCCGGGCCGTCCCTCGCTTCCTCGAGGTAGCGAGACCCGATCTGCAGCCCTACTTCAAGGTGCGCTCCCGGGCCGCCCTCGCGCTGAAGTGGGCGGGCGATGTCGGGGCCGCTCCGAAGATCGAAAAGCTCCTCGATCAGGAGGAGAACCGGTACGTTCGTCAGGCCCTCGTCGGTACTCTGGGCGGCCTCGGGGATGTCGGCTCCATCAACAAGCTGGAGCGGATCGCCCTGAACGACGAGGACTTCCAGACGCGGACCTCCGCGATCCGCGCGCTGTCGCGCATCAAGACCGATCGCGCCCGGGGGATCGTCGAAAGGGTCTCGGTGCAGGATGAGAACGAGAAGGTGCGGGAGCACGCGCTGGGACTCCTGGAGCGCTGGTAGTCCACGCTCCATCCCCGCGCTCACCCCCGGCGGAGCCGCGGCCGGCTCCGTCCGGTCTGCTCTCGGCGTTCCCCTCGCGCGCGCGCTCTCTCTCGTCCCGCTCCTGCTCCTCGCGCTCCTCGGCTGTCGACCCGCCCCTACCGACGCCCCGCAGCTCCTGCGGGCCCGCTTCCTCGACGAGACCCCGGATGGCGCGCCGCGCCCCGGGGAGTCGATCCTCCTCATCTTCGATCGCCCGCTCCGCCTCGCCGCTCCCGTCGATCAGGGCCTCCGCCTGACCGGAGACGGGAGCGCGGGGAGCTACACGATCCAGCCCGGACCGGACGCGCGCTCCCTGCGCGTGATCCTCGGAGTCGGGGGAATCTCCATCGAGAGCCGCGGGCTGCACGGCGCGGTCGAGAGCCCCGAGGCGACCGGAGTCTTCCTCATCTTCGACGAGATCGCCGGGCTCGCAGACACGGCGGGCGCCCCGCTCCGCGGACGCAGCGCGACCGTGGACCTCGAGCCGGCGCCCGCGGAGCCGGCCTTCCTCCTCGGCGCCCGTTGGATCGACCGGGATGAGTCGAGCACCGTGAATCAGGATGACGCCCTCGTCCTCCGCTGGTCGCGACCGGTCGAGCCATCGATCCAGGTGAAGAGCCGCCGGTCCCGCATCCCCCCCGGGTTCCTCCTGCTGCCGAACGAGGGGGACCGCCTCGACGATGGGGTCGTGCCGACCCGGGTCGAGGCGGCGGTGGCTCCGAGCCTCGAGACGACCCTCGTCCTCGGATCCAACCCCCGACTCACCATCGAGGGAATCTACGATCCGCGCGGGTCCCGCTTCACGGGCAGCCCGAGCGGTCTGGCGGTGCGCGGCACCGCCGTCCGACCCCATCTCGCCCTCCTCGATGAGGGACGGATCGGCGTCGCCTCCGAGGAGGTCATCGACATCGATGGGACCTGCTCCGCCTTCCGCCCCCACCTCGGCTCCTTCCCCCGCGCGGCCGAGCTCTCCGGTCACACCGCCACCCCTCTCGAGGACGGACGCATCGTGATCATCGGAGGGTGGAGGGACCCGGCCTCGGGCTCGGCGAACCGTCGGGAGATGACCGACGAGATCTGGGTCTACGATCCGGTCCACGAGGAGTTCGACGGTCCCTGGCGCCTGAAGGAGGCGCGCGCCGGTCACACGGCGACCTACCTCCCCGGGCCCGACGGAATGTTCGACAGCCCCGACGACCTCATCCTCGTGCTCGGCGGGACCTCGGGGGTCCAGGCCCGCACGGAGGCGGAGGTGATCCTCACCCATCGCATCTCCGCCGAGGGCGCACGCCCCGGCGGTCTGTCCGGCTACGACCTCGAGGTCTCGATCCTGCCGGTCGACACTCCCCTGACCCCCCGCTTCGAGCACACCGCCCATCGCCTCCCGGGCCGAAGCGCCGTCGTCGTGGTCGGGGGGCGGGCGACAAACGGGACCCTCAACTCGATCGTCGAGTGGGTGGAGCTCGCGCCCGGGGCGGCCAGCCTCGGGCGGGTGCGGCGCGTCGACCCTCCCCTCACCGCTCCTCGGATCGACCACCAGTCGGTGCTGGTGGAGATCGACGAGCGCTGGCTCCTGGTCGTGATCGGGGGCTACGGTGGCGTCCGCCTCGACGGCGGAGTCGTGGAGCTCACGGAGGGGACCTGCGAGGTGCTCGTCCGTCCGGAGGTCTTCGCGCTCGACCCCGCCTCGACCGAGTGGGCCCACTGGGCCCTCCCCGACACGCAGGGACCGGTCGATCCCCGGCGCGGCTGGCGGATCATCCCGCTTCAGGAGGAGCGCTTCCCCTGGCTCCTCGTCGGCGGCACGAACGTCCCCCCCTACCTCGCGGACGCGCCGAGCCTCCGCTGCGGCAACGCCTACCGCTTCGAGATCGACCTCCCGGAGCCGACCCAGGTCGGTCGCAACCGCGGCCGCCCCGTCCTCGACTTCGTCTACGCCGGGCGACTCCAGACGCCGAGGGCGGACCTCGAGGGAGCGCGCCTCGACGATGGCCGCGTTCTCCTGATCGGGGGGACGACCGGCCGGGAGTCCACCGCGAGCGCGGTGATCTTCGACCCCGACCGGGAGGGCGAGGGCGCCTTCGAGCCTGTCTGTGAGGAGCTGAACTCTCCGCGAGGCGGCTTCTCCCGGCGGACCTTCACGGTCACGCCGACCTATGACGCCGGCGGCGTCCGAGAGTTCCTCATTCTCGGGGGCGCGACGCGAGGACGCATCGGGGTGGAGCTCTTCGAGGAGTGACCCCCCGGATGCGAACGAGGGCCGCTCCCGCGGCCCTCGTCGCGATCTCCCGGAGCTCCCGCGCCGATCAGGTCCCGGTATAGGTGATCAGCGCGATGTCGAGGGTCCAGAGATTGGGGTCCGCCTTCGAGGCGTTCAGCTTCAGCTTGGAGAACTCGAGGTGAGGCTGCTTCACCTCCAGCAGGCCGAGGAAGCGGAGGATCTGATCGATCGGCGCCGGCTGAAACTTGAAGTTGAACGAGTACTCGAGGACGCCGCTCTGACCACCGCCCACCGGCTTCGAGCCGTTGTTCGTCGCATCCTCGATCTTCAGCGAGGTCGTCTGCAGGACGGAGTTGACCGCGGTGTCGATCTCCGCCGAGTTCTCGGCGCTCGCCTTCCGGGCCCGCTCATCCTTCACGACATCCATCGCCTCCTTCGTGAGGAGCTCCTTGCGCATCGACGCGAGGTTCTGGATGCCGCGGTCCCTCTCGGCCCGGAGGCCGTCGACCTGGGCGGAGAAGAAGATCCCCAGCCCCGCGAAGAAGACGCTGCACAGGAAGAACGTAAGCATCACGATCTGAATGAAGTCGTTCTTCTTGGATGAAGCCGCCATCTCGTCGCTCCTCTCACTCGTCCTTCTTGTAGGTCAGGTCGAGGGTCACCTTGAACCCATCGTCCTTGCGATCCAGTCGCTGCTCGACGTTGAAGTGCGCCGAATTCGCGCGGATCGACTCGACGAGGGCCATCGCCTCCTCGTTGCTCGCGGCGTTGAGGGTGATGGTGCTCTTCGTGTTCTTCTTGCGCTCCGGCTTCATGTCGAAGTCGGTGTACACCGGGTAGATCGGCGGTCGCGCCTGCTCCACCGCCCCGAAGAAGTCGTTCAGGACATCGAGCCCGCCGAGGAAGTTCTTCATGCGGGCGTTCCGCCGACTCCCCCCCCTCCCCTGAAGCGCCTTCAGCTCATCCCGGGACGCCCGGAGGAAGTCACGGGTGCTCGATCCGCTGCGGGGGTCCTTGCCGAAGAACTCCTTGTAGGACTGGAGGCTCCGCGCCTGAACGATCCGGAGCTCCTGGGAGAGGGACTCCTTCTCACGGGAGACCGAGACCATCCAGACGAGCGAGACGCAGGCCAGAAGCAGGCTCGCCAGCGCAAGGGAGGGCATGAGGCGCTCGAAGCGACGCTCGAAGCGAAACTCATCCCGGCGCAGCTCGAAGGGGATCTCCGCGACCCCGAGGCCACGCAGGGCGAGGCCGAGGGAGACCGCCCCGCCGCGCAGGAAGGCGGATCGGTCGGTCGACTCGATCGAGCAGTCGACCTCCTCCAGGGAGAGGGTCTCCGCCTCCGTCTCGAATTGATCGCTGAGGCGACGGGCGGCGTCCATCGTCGCGGCCTCGGCGCCGGTCACGACCAGACGATCGATGGTGCCGCCGAGCAGGTAGCCCGCGAAGGTCCGCTCCAGCTCGAGGACGATCCGATCGAACGGATCCCCCACCGGTGCGAGGGCGAGGGTGCGGCGCGGGGCCTCCTCGCCCGGCTCCCCCTCCCCCATCGCCGCGAACTCGTCGTCGGAGACGACGGCGAACATCGGGGTGTCGGGGTCGAGCGGCTCATCCTCCGAGCCGTCCCCGACTCCGCCGAGGGAGCGCTCGATCTCCGCGAAGCGGCTCTCGATCGAGGCCTCGCCGGTCGAGTCCTCCGCCGCCCCTCCGTCCTCGACCACCGCATCGGTGAGGAGGTTGGACGGGGCGCCTCCGCCGTGGACGACGTTCCAGACCGAGCGGACCTTGATGATCCGACGGCCCTCCATGAGGACGAAGGTGGTGTGCTCCCGCTCGATCTGCACCAGGAGGGCGTGCTCATCCTCGCCTCCCCCCGCGAGCCGGGAGAAGGAGGTCGCGAGGGCGGTGACGTTCAGCTCGGCCCGCGCGGGGTCGATCGGCAGCGACTGCAGCCGCTCCAGCTCCTCGCCGAAGCGCTCCTTGTCGACACAGCAGAGGATCAGGCGGCTTCCGCTCTCGCTCTCGCTCGTCTTGATGTACTCGATGAGGAGGTCCTCGACCGAGTGGGCGTGGATGTGGCTCTCGCTCTCGAAGCGGATCGTCTTGGCGATCACGTCGTCCTTCGTGAACGGAACGTTGATCTCGCGGAGGATGGCACGGTCGGCCCCGAGCGAGATGCCCACGTCCAGTCCGCGCCGATCCTTGCCGAGGAGAACCGGGGCGAGGAGCTCGCGCAGGGAGTCGCGCCGCTCATCCTCCGTCTCCCCGGTGATCCGTCCCTCGACGAAGTCGACCACCCGGTACTTCTTCGGAGAGCCATCGATCACGGTGACCCGGACCTGGCTCCCATCGATCTCGATGCCCGCGTGGAGGCTCACTGGTCTCCTCCCCCCCGCTTGCCGGGACCGGGGTTCTCGAGGGCCCGACCCGCCTTGAGCAGGTCCTGTTTCTGCTGGGGTGTGAGGCTCTCGTTGTTGCCGATGTCCTGAATCGCCCGTCGGGCCTCCGCGCGCTGACGGTCGAGGTCCGCCCGACGCTCGGTCGTGGGAGAGCGCCGCTGCGGCTGACTGGGAGTGGCCGCGGGCTCCCGGCGCCCGGGCGTGGTCCGCTGCGGTTGACTCCGATTCGGAACCCCACCGCGCCGAACCTCACCGCGTCGATCGTCGGGGACCGCCTGGGTGGCGGGCTGCCCCGGAGCGGCCTCATCCTGGAGATCCTCGGGGGAGAGTCCGCGGAGCACGAGGACGCCGTCGTCCTCTTCGATCTGGGGCGCCTCCGGGAAGTTCTCTCGGAGGAGGACGAAGGTCCGCCCCGCCTCGTCCTTGAACTCCATCTCCTCGTCCGGAGTGGCGCTGATGCGCACCGGAGTGAACCAGCTGTCCTCGATCCGGAAGGGGACCCCTTCCCGGACATACTTGCTCCGGCCGACCTGCGCCTGGGGCGCAGCGACCCTTCGCGGGGTCCGCACCGACCGGCGAGCGGAGCGACTGGTCGGCGCCCGGCGGGCGGTCGTGGGGGGCCGCGCTCCCACCCCGGGGACGGCGGTCTCGACCTGCTTCTCCTGGATCGAGGCTCCGCGCAGTCCTCCCCCGGGAGGGATGACCACATAGGCGATCTCCCAGCCGGAGAGGGGGCCTCCGTCCGCGACCTCGGGGAGGTCCGGCTGCGGAGGAGCCTCGACCGGGGCCGGAGGCTTGGGCTTCTCCCGCTTCCAGAGTCCCTGGATGCGGTTCACCTGCCGCGAGTCGAAGACCTTCTCGACCTCCTCCGGCACGGCGAAGACCGAGGCGCCCGGGAGCTCGCTGCGGACCTGATCCTCGACACCCTTCATCACCAGTCGCTGCCCGAGGAACACGGCACCACCGAGGGCGGCCAGGTTCAGCAGGACGAGCAGCCAGCGCAGCGCGTCGACTCCGAGTCGAGGCATGGCGTCTCCTTCACGATCTTCCTCCCGGCGCGCCGCAGCGCGACCGGGGCGATTCTTCTCTCGCTTCCGGGCCCGACCTCGCGGCCAGGCCCGTGGCGGGTCCCCCGACGAAGGGTCGGGTCCGCCGGCTCCCCCCGAGTCTACTCGGTGGAGAGCGGTCGATCACCGGGGGCTCTCCTCCCAGGAGAGCACGATGATCTGATCGACGAGCCGGGCGACACCCATCGTCGCCGCCAGCTTCCGGCCTTCTCTCTCCCCCTCGATCTGGATGTCGAAGTACGTGCTCTTGAACACGCTCAACTCCGCCAGATCGAAGCGCAGGAGGTCCATGATCGAGTCCTCCGAGGCCTCTCCCTCGGTCCAGGTCTCATCCACGGAGGCCAGATCGTCGAATTTCGTGAACTTCTCGAACTCCTCGGTCTCCTCTTCCTCTCCTTCGGCCGGAGAGGGGGTCTGACCGGAGGGATCCTCCTCATCCTCCTCCTTGTAGGAGTTGAGGTGCTCCTCGATGGCGGTGGCGATCTCGACCGCCTCGTCGAAGCTCTCGAAACTGAGGAGGAGGCCGACGAGGACCGGTTTTGCGACCGTGTTGAGGTTGATCTTGCCGCTCGAGTGCACCGTCAGGAAGTCTCGCAGGCCGAGGCGGCGGGGGATCCCCCGCACGCCATCCTCGAACATCTCGTACCCGGGGATCTGGGAGCTCTCTAGCTCCTCGAAGAGCCCTGCGTTGGAGAATTCGCCCTCGAACTCCTCGTCGAGCTCCTCGAGGAGCTCTTCGGGGGTGGGCTGCGGCCCATCGAAGAGCTCGTAGCCCACCTCCGGGAGGCCCCGAATCGGCTCGAGGCTGCGCAGGAGCCGGGTGTTCTCATTCTCCATCCGGGCGGCGACGTACTCGACGATCGCGCTCGCGGCCTCGTCAGGATCCGGGGTCACCACGTAGTCGAAGGTGTTCTGCTCGTTCTCGGCGATGATCATCTGGATCATCCGGGAGAGGATCAGCTCGGCGTCCTCGAGCTGCTCGACGGTGGGAGGCTCCCACTCCTCCTCCTCGTCCTCCTCCTCATCTTCCGACCCCGCTGCGATCGGGGGGATGTCGATCCCTCCGGGGAGGTCCTCGAGGGCCTCCTCCTCGTACTGGGGGTAGTCGAAGAGGTGATTGAGGGAGATCCTCCCCTCCCCATCCCGGATCCAGACCGTCGCCTCGACATCGTTCATCTGGTCCTCGATCTCGACCGCCCAGGTCTCGTGACGGAGGTCGTACCGCTCCGTCTCCGACTCGCCGGTGTTCGGGTTCACCTGCTGGGGGGGGCCGTTGTTCGAGCCGAAGTCACCGAAGTTGCCGGTGTCCTCCTCCGCCTCCTCCTCGAAGAGCCCGAGGTCCTCCATGAGATCCTGCTCGAGGAGCTGGATCGCGCTGCGGGCGAAGCCCTGCAGGGAGTAGGTGATCTCCTGGAACCCGTCCCGGTTGCGGGAGATCCGCTCCTCGATCTTCGTGGTGTAGGTCAGCTGGAAGATGACGATCGTCAGGATCAGGACGAGGATGAGCACGATGAAGAGCGCCATCCCCGCCTCCCGAGGACGGGCGGGGGGAGGCAGGCTGGCCAGGGGTCGAGGGCTCGGAGTGCAGATCTTCATCCCGTACTTCCGCGCAAAGCAGGGGCCAAGGTGGACGAAGCTCTGCGGGGATTCCACCGCGAGAGGTGCGCCTCAAGCCACTGCAAGAACTAGACTTAGACAGTTCCGCTTGGAGGCCCGCGTCGAGGGTCGAGCCGCGGTGTCGCGGAACCCCACCCCACTGTAGCGATTCGCTACGATCCCGCCGACTCCCGCGCAGCGTCCGGCCCGAGACGGGAGCCGGCCATGAAGGAGTAGATTACCGGAAGAACAACCAACGTCAGGAGCGTGGAGACCGCCAGACCGCCGATGATCGTCCGGGCGAGGGTGAAGTAGTAGGTCCCTGCGGCCTGCGCCCCTCCGTAGGCCATCGGGATCAGCCCGATGAGGGTCGTGAGGGCGGTGATCAGGATCGGTCGCAGCCGCTCCTCCCCCCCCCGCCGCAGCGCTTCGAGCAGGGGCAGCCCCTCCCGGCGGTGACGGTTCACATGGTCGATGAGGACGATCCCGTTGTTCACCACGATGCCCGCCAGCAGGATCAGACCGACGCCGGCCGGCTGGTCGAGGCGGTCCCCGTGCAGGTGCAGGAACCAGATCACTCCCGGCAGAGCGCAGGCGACCGAGACGAGGAGCGCGAAGGGCTGGCGGATGCTCTCGAAGAGACAGGCCATGACCATGTAGACGAGGAAGACCGCGAGCAGGGCCCCCTGCCAGAACTGCGTCTCGTTCTGACGGCGCCAGCGCCACGACGACCCGATCTCATAGGAGTACCCGGGAGGCCAGGGGAAGTCGGCAAGGACGCGCTCGACGAGGGGCTGCACCTCCGAGAGGGCTCCCTGCTCGTGCCGCAGGGCGAAGCGCAGCGCGGCGCGACGGTTCTCCCGGCGTCGCTCATCCGGCCCGACCCCCCGCTCCCAGGTCCCCATCTCCTCGAGGGGGACCTCCACCCCGTCGCCGAAGCGCACCCCGATCTCCTCGAGGTCCTGCAGCGAGTCGATCTCCTCCTCCGCGAGGCGGACCCGCAGCGGCATGTCCCCACTCTTCGTCCGCACCTCCCGCAGTCGGCTCCCGGCGAAGCTCGCCTCGATCCGGCGCGCGAGGGCCTGGGAGGAGAGCTCGTAGCGCCCGAGGACCTCCTCATCGGGGCGGAGGCGGATCTCGGCCACGCCCTCCTCACCGCTCCTCTCGACCGAGGTGACCCGGGGGATCGCCTCGAGTCGCGGCGCGACCTGATCCACGAGGGTCTCGAGGAGCTGCGGGGAGTCCCCGAAGAGCCCGATCCGGAGGTTGCCGGCGCTGCGGGAGCCGCGGCGCCCCCAGAACATCCCCCAGTCGCCGGTGAGGATGCGGACCCCCGGCACCGAGGGGAGGAGGGGATCGATCTTCGCGCGCAGCTCCTCGATCGTCTTTTCATCGAGGGAGTCGCGGGGCGGATAGACCGCCGTCCATGCGCTCCCGTCCCGATACCAGGAGTAGACATCGGCGTACCCGAGCTCCTCCCGGTTCTCCTCGAGGATGGTCTCCACCCGGTTCACCAGGCGCTCCATCGCCTGGTAGTCGAGCCCCTGCTCGGTGCGATAGAAGATGCTCGCGTTCTTCTCGACCTCGCTCGCGTCGCTCAGGTCGAGGCGGAACCCCTGCCCGAGGGGGATCACGACGCTCAGGAGGACCGCGGCGGAGATCGCGAGGGTGACCCCCCGCCGCTGCAGGGCGACCGCAAGGAGGCCACCGTAGCCGCGTCGGATGCGGCTGAACCAGCTCGCCATGCCGGGGTCACCGCCCCGGTAGATCCGCGCGGCGGCCATGGGGATCAAGGTGAGCGAGACGAACAGGCTCGAGAGCAGCGTGAAGGTGATGACGAGGCCGACCTCGCGGATGTAGTCGATCTGCTGGCTCCGCTCCCCGAACAGGACGGGCAGGAAGACGACCACGGAGGTCAGGGTCGAGGCGAAGATCGGCGTCGCCACCTCCATCGTCCCGCGCACCGCCGCCGTGTGAGGGTCATCTCCCACGCCGTTCCGCCGGACGATCGACTCCACCACGACCACCGCGGTGTCGACGAGCATCCCGACGCCGAGCATCAGCGCCACGATCGTGAGGATGTTCAGCTCCCGGTCGAGGAGGAAGAGCCAGCACAGGGCGGAGAGGACCGAGATGGGGATCGTCATCCCGACGAGGAGGGTCGCGGTCGGACGCCGCAGGAACACCAGCAGGATCAGGACCGCGAGGGTGCTCCCGAGCAGCCCCGCGTTGCGGAGCCCCCGGAGGGACTCGAGGATCTGCTCGCCCTGATCCTCCCACACGAGGAGCCGGATCCCCGAGAGCTGGGGATCGCTCCGGAGGGAGGCGATGGTGTCCCGCACCCGCTGGGCGACTTCCACCGTGTTCGCATCGGACTCCTTGTAGACCTCGATCGACACCGCGTAGCTGCCGTTGAGATGCCGCCCCCACCGCAGCTCGCCCTCGGTGACGGTGATCTCCGCGACCTGGTCGAGGCGCAGCCCGTTCTCATCGACCGGGAAGCCGCGCACATCCTCGACATCGGAGAGGGTGTTCAGGAGGCGGAGACGACGGATCCGCCCGCTCTCCCGCACCTCCCCGAGGCTCGCCTCGACATTCGCATCGGAGAGCCGCCGGGAGATCTCGTCGATGCGCAGGCCGTGGCGGTCGAGGTCCGCCTGTCGGAGATCGACATGGATCTCCAGCGGCATCACCCCGTCCATCTCCACCTGACCGACGCCATCGATCCGCTCGAGCGGCCGCTGGATCCGGTTCACGAGGAGCTCGTAGTTCTCGGAGAGGTCCAGGCCGGGAGCGGAGATCCGACCGCGGATCACCGCGTCCCCGTTCTGCCATCCCCCCGAGCGGATGCGGATCCGGTCGATGTCGTCGACGGGGAGGTCGTTTCGGATCCGCGCGATCCGCTCGCGGACCTGGAGCTTCACGAGGTCGAGGTCGGTGCCGTAGTCGAAGGTGAGGGAGACCTGCCCCTCCCCCTGACTCGACTCCGCATCGATGTCGCGGACCCCCCGCAGGGTCGCGAGCGCCTCCTCGAGGCGCTCGGTCACCTCCAGCTCGACCTGCCGCGGATCGGCGTTCGGCATCGGCACGGTGACCCGCACCCGCGGCCGCTCGGTGTTCGGCATCGAGTTGAGCGGCAGACGCCCGACCGCCAGGGCCCCGCCGAGGAGCAGGAGGAGGTGGATCGTCAGGGTCGTGATCGGGCGGTCGAGGCAGAAGGCGACGAAGCGGCTCACGCGGCCTCCGTCCCGGTGGAGCGATCCCTCCGCAGGAGTCGGTAGCCGCTCGGGACGACGGTGAGGGTGAGGAGGGTCGCGACGATGAGCCCCCCCACCACCGTGACCGCGAGGGGGCGGCGCAGCTCGGCGCCGGCGCCCACGCCGAGGGCGAGGGGGAGCAGGCCGAGGATCGTCGTGACCGAGGTGATGAGGATCGGGCGCAGACGCTCGAGGCCCGCCTCCAGGGCGGCCTCGCCGTGGGAGCGCCCCCGGTCATGGAGCTGGATGATGCGGGCGACGAAGATGATCCCGTTGTTCACGACGATCCCGCAGAGGAGGATCGCGCCGATCAGCGCGAGGACGCCGATCGACCAGCCGAGGGTCCAGAGGGCCGCGACCGCTCCCGTGAGACCCAGCGGCACCGTCAGGATCACCACGAAGGGGAGCGTCAGCGACTCGAAGGTGCTCGCGAGCACCATGGTCACCAGGAAGATCGCGAGGGCGAGCGCGAGGCCGAGGCTCCGGATCGAGGCGCGCATCTCCTCGTTCTGCCCGGAGAGCTCCGCGGAGGTCGTCGGCGGGAGCGCGGCCGCCCGCAGGGTCGCCGCGACCCGCTCCGACGCGGAGCCGAGGTCGACCCCGGCGGTGCGCGCCGTGACGATGACCGCGCGCTCGCCTCCCACGTGATCGATCTCCACCGGCCCGAGCCCCTCCTGCAGGCGCCCGAGCGCGGCGAGGGAGAGGGCCGGAGTGTCATCCACCGCGGGGGCGACCGCCAGCCGCGCCACATCCTCCGCGGTCCCCTCGCGAGCGCCCTCGATCTGCACGCGGATGTCGATCGGACGGACGGCGTTCCTGAACTGGGTCGGCACCTCCCCGATCCCCTTCGCGGCGAGCACCCGGGCGATCTCCCCCTGAGAGAGCCCGTAGCTGGCGAGCTTCACCGGGTCGAGCACGACATGGACCTCCGGCGTGCGCTCCGGGACTCCATCGTCCACATCGACGAGTCCGGGGATGTGCCCGAGCCGCGACGCCACCTCGAGGGCTCCGTCGCGGAGGCGGTCCAGATCCTCGTCGAAGACCTCGACCTCGATCGGTGCGCGGAAGGTGAAGAGGCTCGGTCGACCGAGACGGATCGGGCAGTCCGGGATGCGGGAGAGGGCGAGGTCGAGGGCGGCGACCGTCCGGGCCTCGTCCTCCGGCGTCGATCCCGCTCCCATCTGGATCGCCAGTCGGGCGACATGCTCCCGACGCTCGCTCGACCGCACCTCGCCGAGCACCGGCGCGGAGCCGATCGTGGAGTAGGTGGCCGCGATCGGCAGGCCCTGCTCCCGACGGACGCGCTCGATCGCCCGCTCCATCTCCCGCACCTTCGCGTCGGTCGCCTCGATCGGCGTCCCCTCGTCGAGGGTCAGGTCGTAGTGGAACTCCCCCTGGAAGAGGTCGGGGACCAGCTCCGTGCCGAGGTCCGCCGCGCGCGGGACCACCGCGAGGAAGAGCAGAGCCGCCACGAGGGGCGCCACCGCGGGAGCCCGCAGCGCCGAGCGGAGCACCCGCTCGTAGAGCCGCGTGAGGAGCTGCAGCAGTCGCTGGAAGATGGTGGTGACCGGCGAGAGGAGCAGGTGCACCCCGCGGGCGACGCGGAGCGCGGCGGGGCGGGGTCGCGGGCGGTGCGCGAGGGTCGTGGGGATCAGGGTCAGGGCCACGAAGAGACTCGCGACGAGGGAGAAGGTGACGGTGAGGGCCTGATCCCGGAAGATCTGCCCCGCCATGCCCTCCACGAAGACGAGGGGGAGGAAGACGGAGATCGTCGTGAGCGTCGACGCGACGACTCCGCCGACCACCTGCCTCGTCCCCACGACCGCGGCGATGGAGTCGCGATATCCGCGCTCGCGAAGTCGCGAGACCGACTCGAGCACCACGACCGAGTTGTCGACGAGCATGCCGACCCCGAGGGCGAGTCCGCCGAGGGACATCACGTTGAGGGAGATGTCGAAGATCTGCATCAGCAGGAGGGTGACGGCCACCGAGATCGGGATCGAGAGGGCGATGACTCCGGTCGCGAGGAGGTCGCGCAGGAAGAAGTAGAGGACGAGGGCGGCGAGGAGCGCGCCGAGGAGCGCGCTCGAGCGCACGTTCGCCACCGCCTGCTCGATGTAGCGCGCCTGATCGAACAGGATCCGGAGCTCGGTCCCCCGCAGCCCCTGCTCCCCGGCCATCGAGGCGAGGCGCTGTCGGACCCCGCGGGCGACCTGCACCGCGTTCGCGTCCCCCTCCTTGTAGACATGGAGCTGGACCGCCGGCACGCCCTCCACCCGGACCCGCACCTCGCGGTCATCGGTCCCGCGGACGACGCGGCCCAGGTCCCGGACACGGATCACGCCGGTCTCGGAGTGGCGCACGATCGTCTCCGCGATCGCATCGAGGTCCTGAAACTCGTTCACGGTGCGGAGCCGGTAGGCGGTGTCGCGATCGCGCAGCTCTCCGCCGGAGCGGTTGACGTTCTCCTCCGCGATCCGGCGGCTCACCTCGTCGATCGGGAGCCCGAGAGCGCTCAGGCGCTCATCCTCGAGCTCGACCCGGACCTCCTCCTCCGCCCCTCCGACCACGCGCGCCGCCGCCACGCCCTCGAGGGTCTCGAGGCGCTGCGAGACGATCGTGTCCGCGAGGCGACGGAGTTCCCGCGTGTCGTACTCCCCCTCGAGGGAGATCCGCATCATGGGATCGAGGCTGGGGTCGAAGCGATAGACCACCGGTGATCGCGCGTCGTCGGGGAGATCGACGAGGTCGAGCTTCTCCCGGACATCGAGGGAGGCGCGGGACATGTCGGTGTCCCACCCGAACTCGAGGGTGACCTCGCTCACGCCGGCTCTCGAGGACGAGTGGTATCGGCGCAGCCCCTGGACGACGCCGACGACCTGCTCCACCGGCCGGGTGATGAGCTGCTCCACCTCCTGGGGGGCGGCATCCGGCAGCTCGGTCTGGACCGTGAGGGTCGGGTAGGAGATGTCGGGGAGCAGCTCGAGGGGGAGCTCGATCGCGCTGACGAGGCCGAAGACCACAGCGGTCAGGGTGAGCATCCCCACCGTGACGGGCCGCGCGAGGAGGCGCGCCAGAAAGCCGGTCGACCCCTCCTCGACGATGGCGGGGTCGAGGACCGGTCGCTCCTCCCCGGCCACGGCTCCGTCGTCCGCTCCCACCGCGCCTAGCCGTCCGCGTCGATCGTCATCGGGTCCTCGGCCACCGGGACCTCCCGGTAGATCTCGACCCGGGCACCATCGGAGAGCTCCCGCACTCCCTCGGTGACGATCCGCGCTCCGGCGGAGATCCCCTCACGCACCTGCAGGACGCTCTCGTCCCGATAGCCGGGGATGATCTCGGTGCGGTGCGCCCGCTCCCCGTCCACGACATAGAGGTACGAGCGCCCCTCCTCCTCCACCACGGCGCGGCGGGGGACGAGGACGACGTCATCCTCGGTGCGGGTGATGACATCGACATGCCCGAAGGAGCCGGGGCGGATCGTGCCCGTCGCGAACTCGAAGTGGATCAGGACCTCCACCGTCAGGCTGGCCCGATCCACGACCGGGCTGACGCGCTCGACGCTGCCCCGCGTCAGGACGGTCCCCCCCCGCTCCGCGCGAAGCTCGGCGATCTGCCCGACGACGATCGGGGAGACCACGCTCTCCGGCAGGAAGAGTCGGAGGCGCAGGGGGCGGAAGTCGGCGAGGGTGAAGAGGGGATCGCCGCTGCGGACCGTCTGGCCGAGCTCGATCGCCCGATCGACGATGGTCCCGGCGAAGGGTGCGGTCGGGCGCGCGTGCTCGAGGTCGAGGGCCGCGCGGGCGTAGGCCGCCTCCGCCCGCTCGCGGGCGAAGCGCGCCTCGTCCACCTCCTGCGGGGTGATGGAGCGACTCTCCAGCAGGCCGGAGAGACGGTCGAAGCTCGCGACCGCCTGCTGCATCTCGATCCTCGCGAGCTGCTCGGCGATGCGGAGCGGAGACTCGTCGATGGCGCAGAGGGCGGCTCCCGCCTCCAGCTGCGCTCCCTCCTCGACAAGGAGCTCCTCGACCTCCCCCTCGACGCGGGCGTAGATGACCACCTCCCGCTCGGGCTCGAGGATCCCGCTCCCGGAGACCCGCTCCCGGACCGTCTTCTTCATCGCCGCGGTGACCTCGACCGCGACGGCGGAGTCGTCCCCGGCGCCGGGGTATCCCCCGGAGCCCATTCCCATCACCCCGGGAGGCGGCCCCCCGGGTTTGTCCTCTCCCAGGACCCCGAAGACACGGAGTGCCTCGTTGACGAAGAACCCGCAGGTGAGCAGGGCGACGACCGCGAGGATCGTGCCGAGGAGTCGTGTCACGGGGAGATCTCCTTCTCGGGGGCGCACTCCCCGCAGGGGCAGAGGCCGCGCAGGGTGCGGAACGCGTAGATCCCGGTGCGGTGTCCATCGGAGAAGTGGAGGTTGAGCCCGTAGCGACCGGTCCGCTCCACGGTCTGGACATGGATGTCCGCGGGGAGGGTGCTCGGATCCAGGATCGGCGCCCGGGTCCACTCGTCGATGCAGGCCGCGCACTCGCAGCGCTCCCGCAGGAGGCGGTGGGAGTAGAGGCTCTCATGGCCGTCCCCCCACTCGATCAGCAGGGTGCTGGGCTCCAGGAACTCGATGCTCTGCGGGGTGTCCGCGGGTCCGGCCAAGGCTCCTCCGACGGGATCGAGGGCAGCGGGTGTCCCTCGCGCTCGAGAGCTCCTCACCCGGTGTGGGGGTTCTTCGTCGCGGGAACGCCACCGGATGCGCCGGAGAGCCCTCCGTTTCCGGAGATGGCGCGACCGAGTGGATGGGGCAGTCTAGCCGGGAGGGGGTCTCGCTTCGAGACTTCGGGGAGGGAGTTCGGCGCGCGAGCGCCCCGGGAGACGGGATCTCGGTCGAGCGCAGAGGGCCCTCGGAAGCGGAGAGAGCCCCAGAAAAGGAGTGAGCCCCCTCCGGAACTGGGTCGATTCCGGAGAGGGCCTTGTTGGAAGGCAAGTTGTGGCTCCGGGGAGCGGGGAGTCGCTCGACCCGGAAACGGCGCTTCAGCTCCGGTGAGGGAGCCAGGTTTCTCGTTCACCCGCGGGGGGTGTAGAGGGCCGGAGAGAGGTACGCCGCGTCATCACTGGGAACCAACTCCATGGGCCCGACACTCCCAAAACTCTCTCCGGCTGTCGAGCCGCAGGGAGAGTAGCTTGTGCTTTGCAAAGTGTAAAGCACAATTCTGGGAGATTCTTCGGCCTCCGTCTCTCCCTCACGCAACCCGCTTCAGCGAATGGGTTTACGGGGGGAAGAAATCGCCTCTCCCCACCACATTCGTTGATCTCCTGACCCCTTTCGGGTGTCTCGGTTACGATCCTCACCGACATCGGAGGGAAGGAGGAGGAGGCGATGGAGATCGACCGGGAGACCGTGCTCCCCTACCTCACCGGGCTCCAGAACCGGATCTGCTCCGCCCTGGAGGAGCTCGACGGGGAAGCCCGATTCCGCGGGGATCGGTGGCAGCGGGAGGAAGGGGGAGGAGGCGACACCCGGGTCCTCACCGACGGAGCGGTCTTCGAGCGCGCCGGGGTAAACCTCTCCCATGTGCACGGTGCGCAGCTCCCGCCCGCTGCGAGCGCGGCGCGTCCCGGGCTCGCGGGGCGCCCCTTCGAGGCGATGGGGGTCTCCCTCGTCGTGCACCCCCGCAATCCCTATGTCCCGACCTCTCACTGCAATGTCCGGTTCTTCACGACGACCGACGGCGGAGCCCCGATCGCGTGGTTCGGGGGAGGCTTCGACCTGACCCCGTACTACCCCTTCGCCGAGGACTGCGCCCACTGGCACCAGGTCGCCCACGACCGGCTGGGAAGGGTCTCACCGGAGCTGTATCCGGCGTTCAAGTCGTGGTGTGATCGGTACTTCCAGCTCCCGCACCGCGGGGAGGCTCGGGGGATCGGCGGGGTCTTCTTCGACGACCTCGGACCGACCGCACCCCCGGAGAGCCCCTCCCCCGCCGTCGATCTCGCCACCGCCTTCTCGGTGATGAAGGCGGTCGGTGACGGATTCCTCGAGGCCTACCGCCCGATCGTCGAACGCCGGCGCGGGCTCGCCTACAGCGAGGCGGAGCGCCGGTGGCAGCTCCTGCGCCGAGGTCGCTATGTGGAGTTCAATCTCCTCCACGATCGGGGGACCCTCTTCGGGATCCAGAGTCGGGGCCGGACGGAGTCGATCCTGATGTCCATGCCCCCCCTCGTCGCCTGGGAGTATGACCACTCTCCTCCCCCCGGCTCGCCGGAGGCCTCCCTTCTCGAGGACTTCCTGCCCCCCCGAGACTGGCTACCCTAGATCCTAAACCCATATTTCGTAGCGATTTCCGTCACCCGCCCCCGATGGCAGTGACAAAAGCGCAATTTCGAGGATTGCGATTTCGGCAATCCCCCGTTAGGCTCCATCGATGTCGGAGCACCCCTCCGACCGACCCGGACCTCCACCCCCGTCGCCGCTCCGCCTTCCCCCGACCGCTCCTCCTCGGAGCGCGCCCGGCGGATCGGCCGACCTCAGACCCGGCGCCACGCCGGGGGGGAGAGCGCGGGCAGGCTTCCTCGGAAGGGAGACACGGTATGAACGAGGAGTACTACGAAGAAAGCCACGCCGAGTACCAGGAGCCGGAGAACCGCCTCCCGGAGTGGCTGAAGGACTCCCCCTACTGGCTGATCGCCGTGCTCGTCCATGTCGTCTTCCTTCTCATCGCGGCGACCATCGTCGTCTTCGAGAAGAGCCTCGAGGAGGAGCAGGCGCGGACCATCGTGCGTCGCGAGACGAAGCGCGAGGAGTACGACCCGAACAAGAAGCGCGACATCGACCGGAAGCCGGAGATCCTCAAGCCCCAGGAGAAGAACCCGCTCCTGCAGCTGAAGCCGGACAAGATCTCGAAGACCCCCAAGGGGACCGACCTCAACAACAAGACGAACAAGAACCTCTCGAACACCTCGATCGATGACGCCATCGGGACGAGCGGGGCGGGGGCCGGGGCCTACGGCAACCGGTTCGGTCGTGGCTCCCTCAACCGGGAGGGCGGGAGCGAGGCGACCGAGAGCGCCGTGCTCGCGGCGCTCCACTGGCTCCGACGCCACCAGAACCCCGACGGCAGCTGGTCATCGAGTGACTTCCTCTCCAAGTGCGACTCCCAGAAGTACGGCGCGATCTGCACCCACGCGGATGCCACCAAGGCGTACGAGGAACGAGGGGTCGGCTTCGAGGGCTATGACATCGGGGTCACCGGCCTCGCGATGCTCGCGTACCTGGGCTACGGACACACCCACAAGGATGGGGAGTATCCCGAGTTCCGCGAGGTCATGAAGAAGGCCATGAACTGGATGCTCAAGCAGCAGGTGAAGAGCGGGGACGAGAAGACGAAGGGGCTCTTCGGAGCCCCGAGCGAGGCGGTCGACGAGTGGGTGTACAACCACGCGATCGCGTCGATGGCGATGGCGGAGCTCCTCGTCATGAGTCAGGACAAGATCCGCCTCGCCCGCCCGGTCTCCTCCGCCGCGGAGTGGATCCTCAGCGCCCAGAACCCCGGGACGAAGACCGCCCGCCTCGGGTGGAAGTACGGCTACGTCGACGGCTACAACGACACCTCGGTCAGCGGCTGGATGGTCCTCGCCCTCAAGGCGATCAAGGCGTGCTCCGCCCTGAAGCTGATCAAGCTCTCCCCCGAGGACTACAAGCAGTCGATCGACGGGGCCATCGCCTGGATCGAGTCCTGCACCGGCAGCCGCTCCGGCAAGACCGGCTACCAGTCGCCGGGAGACGAGGGCTCGAAGCTGCTCTCCTTCTACGGAGACGAGTACCCCTTCTCGAAGGACCTCTCCTGCATGACCGCGGTGGGGGTCCTCTGCCGCCTCTTCGCCGGTCAGACCCGGCGGGAGGACAAGCTCAAGATGGGGGTGGACCTCCTGATGGAGGAGCTGCCGGAGTGGACCCCTCAGACCGGGCGACGGCAGTCGAAGATCAACATGTACTACTGGTACTACGCCACCTACGCGCTCTTCCAGTTCGGCGGAACGAAGTGGAAGGACTGGAACGAGGCGATGATCGAGGCCCTCGTCCGCAACCAGCGCGTCGGCGGCTGCGAGGACGGAAGCTGGGATCCGATCGGAGAGTGGGGAGCCGCGGGAGGCCGCGTCTACGCCACCGCGATCGGGGCGATGACCCTCGAGGTCTACTACCGCTACGTCCGCGCCCAGTAGCGCGCGACCGCACTCCACCGCGAGCGCACAAAGTCGAATTGCAGGACCGGCCCCCGTTCTTCGGGGCAGGAAGAGCGGGGCCGGCTCCTCTCTCCCGAGCACAGCGGGCCGGGGTCAGCCCTCGGCGCAAAGGCCCGGCCTGGACGGACTCCCTGGCCGAACTCCCTGGACGAACTCTCCGCCCCCGACCGCGAGGGAGGCCCCCCGATGCCGACCATCTCCCTGAACGGAGAGCAGCGCACGATCCCCCCCTCCTCGACGGTGGAGGATCTGGTCCGCTCCCTCGAGTCCGAGGGGCTGACCGCCGACCGAAGGGCGATCGCCGTCGAGGTGAATCGCAGCATCGTCCCGCGCTCCACCTACGAGACCCACACGCTCGACGACCGCGACGAGATCGAGATCGTCACGATCGTCGGAGGAGGCTAGCACCATGAGCGACACCACCCTTCCCGACGCCCCGCGGACCCGGCCGGAGAGCCCGGCCGCCACCCTCTCCCCCCCGCCGATCACCCTCGGCGACCGTACCTTCCAGTCGCGGCTCTTCGTCGGGACCGGCAAGTACCGCGACCCCGAGACGATGATCGCGGCCCTCGATGCTTCCGGCTGCGATGTGGTCACCGTCGCGATCCGTCGGGTCGACTTCAAGGGGGGCGAGGACCCGGTGATGGCCCACCTCGACCGGGGCCGCTACACCATCCTCCCGAACACCGCGGGGTGCTTCGACGCCGAGGATGCGGTTCGGGTCGCCCGCCTCTCCCGGGAGCTGGGCCTCGGGGACTGGGTCAAGCTGGAGGTCCTCGGCGATCGGAAGACCCTCCTCCCCGACCCGGTCGGCACCCTCGAGGCCTGCCGCACCCTGGTCGGCGAGGGCTTCAGCGTGCTCGCGTACACCTCGGACGACCCCGTGATGGCGCTGCGCCTCCAGGACGCCGGCGCGACCTCGGTGATGCCGGCGGGCTCGCCGATCGGCAGCGGACAGGGGATCGTCAACCCGAACAGCCTGCGGATCATCCTCGAGACCCTCAGCGTCCCCGTGATCATCGACGCCGGGGTCGGCACCGCGAGCGATGTCACCATCGCGATGGAGCTCGGCGCCGAGGGGGTCCTCCTCAACACCGGGATCGCCGGCGCCGAGGACCCGGTCGCCATGGCCCACGCGATGCGCAGGGCTCTGGACGCGGGCTACTTCGCCGCGCGCGCCGGGCGGATCCCCAAGCGACTCTACGCCACGGCCTCGAGCCCGACCGAGGGAGTGATCGGGGAGTGATCGGAGCCGCGCTCGTCCAGGACCCTCCGAGCGAGGACCCCGCGTCGGCGGAGAACCTCGAGACCCTCCTCGCGGAGCTGCCGCCGCAGCTGCTCCTCTTCGGGCTCCTCGTCGCGGGCGCGAGCCTCGCCTTCACCCTGATCACGCTGCGACTCCTCCACCGTGAAGCTCCGGAGCGCCGCCTCCCCCGCCCCCGCTGGGGAGGGGGGGAGATCATCCTCGCCTTCGGGTTCTGGTTCCTCTCCCAGAACCTCGCGGTGCTCGCGGCGAATCTGCTCGCCGCTGCGATCGAGCTGCGGATCGGCCTGCCGGTCTCCGCGCTGGCGAGACCGGCCGGCGTCGACCCCTTCCTCGCCATCCGCCTCCTCTGCCTGGGGGTGGGGAGCCTCACCTTCGCCGGCGGCCTGCTGCTCCTGCCGAGGCTCCTGCAGCAGCCACTCGTGACCCTCGGGATCGGGCCCGGTCGGCTGAAGGAGTCGCTCCCTCACGCCGCGTTGATCCTCCTCTGCCTCGGACCGGGCCTGGTGGCGGTCTCCGCCTTCTGGAACATCCTGCTCGCGAAGCTCGGGCTCGACGCCGCACCCCAGAAAATCGTATCGAGCTATGGCACCGCGATCGAGGGCGGACAGCTCGGACTGATCCTCTCGATCTGCGCGATGACGGTGGTCGTGGCGCCGATCGTCGAGGAGCTCCTCTTCCGCTCCCTCCTCTTCCGGTGGATGGAGTCCCGCTGGGGAACACGCGTCGGGGTGATCGGCTCGGGGATCGCCTTCGGGCTGATCCACCTCTCCCTGGGAGCCCTGCTGCCGATCTCCCTCCTCGGCATGCTGCTCGCCGTCGTCCTCGCCCGCACGGGGAACATCACGACCTGCATCGTCCTGCATGCCCTCTTCAACGGCTCGAACCTCCTCCTCATCGCACGGGTCCTCCAATCGTCGGGGGGCTCGTGATGGCGAGTGCGAAGCCGAGCGGCTTCTCGGTGAGGAGAGGCGGTGGCCCTTGATCGACATCGGTGCCCGCATCAAGGAGCTCCGCGAGGAACGCCGGATCACGGGGAAGGAGCTGGCCGAGCGGATCGGCGTCTCCCCGTCCCAGATGACGCGGATCGAGAAGGGACAGCGTCGCGTCGACAGTGAGGTCATCGCGCGCCTCGCGGAGGTCCTCGACCTCTCCCCCGCCGCCTTCTTCGCGGCGGACGCACCCGAGGCGGATGCGCTCTCCCCGAAGCGGCAGAAGGAGCTCGGCCTGGGTGACCTCCACGCCGAGATCGGGAAGCTGATTCGATCGGAGCGCCGACGGCGCCACCTGACCATCGATGACCTCGCCCGTCGGACCGGCCACACCAAGGCGTATGTCCTCGCGGTGGAGGAGGGACGCAGGAGCGGCCTCGAGGGAGACTTCATCCGCAAGGCGAGCCGTCTCCTGCAGCTCGATCCGTTCCTGCTGCTCGAGCGTCAGGAGTCGATCATCCGCGGGCTCTCCGTCCGCGTGCACCGACTGACCTCCGATGCGATCCAGGCTGACCCGGCGGGTGGCGGGATCCCGATCCTCCTGGGAGACGAGGCGGACTACCCCTGTGAGTTCGACCGGGACGGGGAGCCGATCGCCACGGTGGAGGGGACCTTGCGCATCCCGGAGCTGGCCGGCACCCGCTCCTTCGCGCTCCGGGTCCGCGGCGAAGGCATGACCGCACCGCCCTTCCGCGCCGGGGACCTCGTCGTCTTCGGCGGCCCCGAACCGATCCGGAACGGCGCGTTCGCCTTCATCCGTCATGGATCGGACCGCTCGACCTTCGGTCGCCTCTTCCGGGACCAGCCGGAGAAGCTGCGAATCCAGTACTTGCGTCCGGAGGTTGCACCCCTCATGCTGAGGGCCGATGAACTGACTCGTGCATGGCCACTGATCGCCCACGTGGTGATCGGTGACCCGCGAGGAGGAGCCTCCTAAGGTGCTCTCCGGAGCCCTTGGGTCGGAGGCCACGGTCGCGGAGTTGCGGGCGCCCGCCCCTTCTCCCGGACGACCGGCCCGGTGAACCAGCCGTGGGTCGATCCACCTCAGGATCCCCGCCGCCCGATCCGGTGTCGGACTCCTCTCGCCCTCACGAGACAGCGAACAGTGCTCGGAGCAGCCGCCTGCTCACGCAGGACCGAGCCTGGACGAATCGAGCGTTCTCGGAGCGTTCTCACCAGCAATGGTGAGCTCGTAGAGGGAGTTGTCCGGGAACACACCTCCTCACGGGTCGGGGGATGAATATCCCACTCCCCCGATCCAACTTTTCCCTTTCTCATCACTCAGCGCTCCGGTCTTCACCGGAATCTCGAGGCATGCTCTCGGTGCATCCCGGTGCTCGGTGCATCCCGGCGTGTTCGCGTCCCGTGGATGCGAAACGGGCCCGGACGCGAAGCCGCGCCCGGACCCGTGTCCGCTCCCAGGGCAGGGATGACTCTCAGCGAATGTGGTGCACGCGCAGCTCCGGCTGGAGGTTTCGAAGGGTCTGAATGACCTCCTCGAACTGCGGTCCCGCGCCGAGACGCAGGTACTGCTCGAAGTGCTCGATCGCTCCCTTCTGATCCCGCTGGCCGAGGGCGATCGCCCCCAGGTAGTAGTGCGGGGTGGGGAACCCCGGATCGACCTCGAGGCAGCGCTGCAGGTAGGTCCGCGCCTCGGTGGGGTTGTCCTCGCGCAGGCAGATCTCGGCGAGCTGGATGTACGGACCGGTGTACTCGGCGCCGGTTCCCTCGATCACCTCCCGCAGGCTCGCCTTGGCGAGGCGGTAGTTCCCGATCCCGGCGTAGATCGTCCCCTTGAGGTACTCGTACTTCGAGTTCTCCGGGTCGAGGCGGATGGCGCGGTCGAGGTGGCGCAGGGCGGTCCGATGGTCCTTCTGCAGCCAGTAGAGACGCGCGAGGCGCTCCGGGTACAGCGGCTCATCCGGGAACTCCCGGCTGAGGTCCTCGTAGTTCTCGATCTTGAGCTCGAGGACGGTCGAGCGCCCCTGGGGGGTCGGGGTCACGAGATCGTTCCGGACCTCCCGCACCGCCTGCTGGACGCAGCCGGTCGTGGGAAGCAGGAGCAGGAGCGCCAGAAGGGCGAGTGGAGTGCGCAGGGAACGGTCCATGGGATTTCCTCTCCGGGGATCGAAGTCCCCGTTGAGGATCTCGACACGATCGGACCTCCCCTTGAGGAGGAGTTCCGGGAAGATCCGGGAAAAGCGCCGGTCAGCGCAGCGGACCGGGCTCGAGCTGGAGGACCGCCGCCCGGGAGGAGGCGGGGAGAGGGACGGACGGGGTCGCCGGAGCCCCGCGGACGAGGGGGCCGAGGTCGATGCGGGCCGTGCGGAGGACCGCCCCTTCTTCGTCGAGGAGCTGGATCGTCGCCTCCCCCCCCACCGTGAGGAGCTCGTGAGCGCGCAGCGCGGACGCGCGATCCCCCGCAGCCTCGATCCGGTCGCGCCAGACATCCCGCGCCTCCCGGTCCCGAGGGAAGCGGGGGCCGCGAAGCACACGGACCCAGTAGGTGCCGAGGGAGTGCCCCGCCTCGATCGCGAGACGCGCCCCGAAGGTCGAGGTCTCGATGGCGAGGGCTCGGGGAGAGGGCGCGAGGACGCGATCGTGCCAGCCGGTCCCGATCCCGAAGGCGACGGCGAGGAGGAGGAGCCCCACGCCGAGCCGCAGGGATCGAAGCCGGGAGGCGGATGCGCGGTTGCTGCCGGGACGATCGGACTCCCTCGGGAGGACCATCCCCCGGGGGACGATCCGGCCCACGACGCACTCGAAGCGCGTCTCCACGACGTGCTCGGGATGCACCTCGAGGCAGCGCGCGGTGGATGAGAGCGGGCGTCGAGGATCCGCGGCGTCGGCGATCTGCTGGAGGCGCTCGAGGATCTCGTTCTTCCGCTCGGCATCCAGCCGGTCCCCGGGGCGACGCTCACCCTCGAACCGGATCGTGAAGCGCCCGCCGCGGATCCGCAGCCCCGCTCCCTCCAGCCCGAGCCGCCGGAGCTCCTCGACCGCGGCGGCGAGCGCGACCTCGCCCCCGCCGGCTCCCTCGGTGGACCCCTCGATCGACCCCGCGATGGCCCCCTCGAAGGACGCCTCGAGAGGGAGGGCGAGCCGGGTCGGACCGTCGAAGGCGGCCGGGTCATCGGACAACGGAGTCTCCCTCCGGCGGCGGAAGCTCCTCGAGAGGGATCCAGCCATCGAGTCCCCCCCTCCAGACGAGGGTTCGAGCCCCGATGTGCCCGTCGCGATGGAGGAGGCGCAGCTCGGAGGCGGGGATCGGCCCGATCGCCTCTCCGCTCCGCACGAAGTACCAGTCACCGCTCCCGAGCCGGGGTGCAGACGACGGGGGGGGCTCCGGTGACCGCGCAGCCTCATCGGAGCCTCGACGCCTCGACGGCCGGTCGTGGCGATCCGCCCCCAGCACGAGCGCGATCAGCACGATCACCACGATCGCGATGGTCTCCATCGGCGAGATCTCCTTCCCGCGCTCTCCGGAGGGATCAGAAGCTCGCCCGGCGACGCCCGCCTCCCGGCAGGGTCGACGGATCGACGCGCACCTCGAGGATCTGATCCCCCACCCGGATGAGGTCGATGGTGTCGAGCCCCTCGATCACGCGGCCGAAGATCGTGTACCGACCATCGAGGTGCGGGGTCGGCAGGTGCGTGATGAAGAGCTGACTCCCCCCGGTGTGATCCCACAGCTTCGGCATGCCGATCGACCCTCGGTGGTAGGACTCGGGGTGGATCTCATCGACGAGGTGGTATCCGGAGTCACCCCAACCATCCCCACGGGGGTCCGCGCCCTGGACGACGAAGGAGGGGACGACGCGGTGGAAGTGGAGGCCGTCGTATCCACCCTCCAGCGCGGTGGCGACGAACCCCGAGACATGGCGGGGGGCCGCCTCCAGATCGAGCTCGACGACGAGGGAGCCCCGCGCAGTCCGGATGGTGGCTCGCACGGGGGCATCGACCTCGAAACGGTCGTCGAGGCGGGCATAAGGAAGCGACGAAGGAGGGGGCGCGCGGTCCGCATCCGGCATCGGCACCCCGAGCACGCGGGAGGCGATGGTGCGGACTCCCCGGAAGGGATCCTCCAGCGCCGCCTCCGCGATCACGGTCGCGAGATCGGGGGAGCTCTCCGCGAGCTTCTCGAGGATGGTACCCCGAAGCTCCCAGAACTCGCGCGCCCCGGAGTCCCACCAGATCTTCACGAGGGTCTCGTCCCAGCCGGGGGGGCGCTCCTTCGCGAAGACCTCGGCGACGGTGGCCCGCACGGCGAGGTCGGGGTCCTCGAGCACCGTCCTGAGCAGGGAGAAGCGGAACGGAGCCTCGATCGAGCCGATGGAGCTCACCGCTGCGGTCCGAACCCTCGGATCCAGATCACGCAGGAGGCTCGCCAGCGAGGTGCTCCCCCCCTTCCCGACGATCCCGAGCGCGGTCGCGGCCGCGGTCCGATCGAGCGGATCCTCACTCCCCGCCATCGCCTCCAGCACCGGCAGGCTCTCATCCCCGCTGCAGCGCGCGAGGGCGATGGCTGCGGCTCGGCGGACGGTGGGATCCGGGGTCCGCTCGAGCGCGGCGAGGATGAACGGTGCCTCGATCTCGCCGCCACCCGAGGCGAGCGCCTCGAGGAGGACCTCCTGCACCGCGGGCCGGCGATCGCGCATCAGCTCGGCGAGCAGGATGTCGCGGGCCGGCTCGGCCCACGCCTCGACCTCCGCCCGGAACGCCCCGAGGGTGCGCAGCGCCTCGACGCGGGCGGTCCACAATGTCCGGGGGTCGCGGAGGAGCTCGGCGATGGCCGGGAGGAGCTCTTCCCGGTCGGGATCGATCGGCTGGCGCAGCCCCCAGGCCGCGAAGGTGCGCTCCCGCTCATCCCCGGCCGAGAGAAGGGGAACGAGGGGAGGGACGGTGCGAGGGTCGTCGATCCGCATCAAGCCGTAGGCGGCCCGCCAGCGCACTTCCACCTCGGGGTCTCCCAGCAGGGCGATGAGCGGCTCGATGGCCGGGGCCGCCGCTTCCCCGGTGTGCCAGCATGAAAGAGCGGCCTCTCCACGGACGAGGGGAGAGGGATCGGAGAGCGCGTCGATGAGCACCTCGATCGCGGACTCCGCGATCCCATCCCCCTCGAGTCGACCGACCGCGAACACCGCCAGTCGCCGGATCTCGGCGACCGGATCCTCCCGCACCAGGGTTCGCAGCGCGCCGTACGCCTCCCCCCGCCGCAGGAGCGCGAGGGACTGGAGGGCGGCGCAGCGCACCTCATGAGACTCCGGGCGGGAGACTCGAGGAGTCAGGAGGGCCACGGCCTCGGGGGGACGCAGCACGCCGATCGCCCGGGCCGCCTCCCGCCGGACGAACGGATCGGGGTGCTGGATCGCCCGCCGCAGGAGGTCGCCGGTGAAGTGGCCGGAGTCCACCGCCTCATCGAGGCGACGCATCCATCCCATCTCCACCGTGCGGTCACCGGGCGAAGGCGACGACTCCCCATCCGGGGTCGGCGTGCACCCGAGGGCCACGAGGATGAGAGGGGAGAGGAGCAGGACGGACAGCGATCGAGCTTCGCCGCGGAGTCCGCGGCGCCGACACGAGGCGAGCCGCGTGGGCGACCGCATCACTCCGCCTCCCCCGCCTCGGTCGGCCCTCCCGCCGACGGGGGTGCCCCCCCGGTCTCCCCGATCCCGAGGCGCAGCAGCTCGATCTCCTCGTAGGAGTAGACGCGGCCGGAGCCGGAGCCGGGGCACTCCTCCACGACCTCGAGCCACTGGTCGACCTTGCGGAGGTTCTCGGGCCAGAAGGGGAACGTGCGGCACTGAGTAGGACGGACCGGGTAGATCGTGCACCCCTCATCCCAGAAGACGCAGTCGAAGTTCGGCTTCTCCTTGAGACTCCACCGCTTGCCGACGCGCATCAGGTAACGCTCCCCGAAGGTGTCGACATCGAGGCCGAGGTGCTCCGCGACCCGGGCGATCTCCTCGGTGGACATCCAGACATAGCCCTCGATGCGGCAGCAGTGTCCGCACTGGGTGCACGCGAAGGGGAGGCCATCCTCGTACCACTTGCGCGGCGCGCTGGAGGCCGGCTCGCTCTCGGACATCGACTCCTCCTGATCCTGACGGCCGGTCGGACCCCGACCGGACGGACGCGAATCGTAGGCGATGCGAGGGCCCGGAGGGAGACCTGCTCGGACTCCGTGGTATCCTCCACGGACCCGCACCCGGAGGAGCCGATGACCCGACCGACCCGCTGCCGCCTGTCCGCCGCCCTCCGCATCGGCACGCTCCTCGCCCTGCTCCTCCCTGCCGCCCCCCTGGAGGGGCAGCTCTGCCCTCCCGATACTCCGCCGACCGGGAACCTCTGGGTCTCCAGCTCGGGGACCCATGAGATCTTCCGCTTCCTCTCCGACGGGACCCCGGACGGGTCCTTCACGCTCCCCGGCCTCTCGGGCCCCCGCAGCATCACCGAGCTGCCGAGCGGGGAGCTCGCCGTGGCGAGCCAGTTCTCGAACCAGGTGCTCATCTGCGACGGGACCGGTGACTTCATCCGATCGATGGGGATCGGGTCGGTCTCCGGCCCGACCGGCGCGGCGATGGGACCGAACGGCCACTACTACCTCTGCTCCTTCAACACGAGCACGATCCTCGAGATCGACCTCACCACGGAGTCGGTGGTGACCACCCACGCCTCGCCGGGGCTCGCCGGGGCGAACTGCATCATCTTCCGGCCGGACGGCGGCTTCCTGGTCACCGGCCAGAGCTCGAACGATGTGCACCGCTTCGCCCCCGACGGGACTCCCCTCGGCAGCTTTCCCACCGGGCAGTCCAGCGTCATGGGAGGCGCCCTCGACCACTCCGGCCGGCTCCTCGTGGCGGGAGGCGCGAGCAACGATGTCCGCCGCTTCACCTGCGACGGCGCGCCGATCGACATCTGGACCGTCCCCGGCGGTCCACAGAGCATCGCGGTGCGCGAGGACGGGACCGTCTTCGTCACCACCTTCTTCACGAGCCAGGTGCGTCAGTACGACGAGAGCGGGGCGTTCCTCGGTTCCTGGTCGGGCGGGAGCCAGATCCGCGGGATCGAGTTCCTCCTCCCGCCCCTCCCGGGGGGGGAGTTTCGCCGCGGGGATGCGAACCTCGACGGGGGGACCGATCTGGCGGACGCCATCGCCACCCTCGCGGCGCTCTTCACCGGCGCGCCCCCCCTGGCCTGCCCCGACGCCGGGGATGCCAACGACGACGGCACGCTGAACATCGCCGATCCGATCCACCTCCTCAGCTACCTCTTCACCGGCGGACCTCCCCCGCCCCCCCCGTTCCCCGGACCCGGCTTCGACCCGACCCCGGACCCCCTCGACTGTTGAGACCCCGCGGGGTCGCGGTGACAGCGGCGCCTCCCCTCGATATCCTGACCCCCGCGAGGCCCGGGAGAGAGCCGCGGCTCCTCTCCTCGCGAGCCGAGCCACCCCGTGGGAAGGACCATCGATGCGACCCCTTGCTCGTCCCCCTTGGCTCCCGGCCGCGCTCGCCCTCCTGCTCCTCTCCCTCACCGGCTGCGTGGAGCGCGCCCTCCTCATCCGCTCCGAGCCGGCGGGGGCGCGAGTCTTCGTCGACGGGGCTTCGCTCGGCGAGACCCCACTCCGGATGCCGTTCGACTTCTACGGCACCCGGGAGGTGATGGTCCGCTGGGAGCCGACCGAGCTCGGGGAGACCTCCTACGCGCCGGTGACGGAGCAGGTCGAGCTCAACGCTCCGTGGTACCAGTACTTCCCCATCGATCTCCTCGCGGAGTTCGTGTGGCCCGGGACCATCGTCGATGAGCACCTCTTCGAGTGCACCCTCCGTCCCCAGAGCCTGGGAGCCATGGAGGCTCGCTTCGAGGAGTCCGCCCGGGCGGCGGGGCTGAGCTTCCCGAAGGATGCACCCGCCCCAGGAGACGGAGGCGACCGATGAGCGATCGACTCGACCCGCCCTTCTCCGCCCCGGACCGCGACCCCGCGGACCTCGACGGCGTCCGGATCCTCGTCTTCGGCCTGGGCGGCTTCGGCGGGGGGGCGGGAGCGGCCCGCTTCCTCGCGGAGCAGGGCGCCGCCGTCACGGTCACCGACCTGAGGACCCCGGACCAGCTGGGGCCCGCTCTCGAGATCCTCGGTGATGTCCCCCTCGCCGGTCGTCGCCTCGGGGGCCATGACATCACCGACTTCACCGAGACCGACTGGGTCGTGGTGAATCCCGCGATCCGCCCGGGGAACCCGCTCCTCTCCGCCGCGACCCGCGCCGGCGCGCGGCTCGTCACCGAGGTCGGGGTCTTCCTCTCCTGGTGCCCCTCTCCCCATGTGGCCGGGATCACCGGCTCGAATGGGAAGAGCACGACCTGTCGTCTCCTGGCGGAGTTCCTGGAGGAGAGCGGGCATCGCACCCACCTCGGGGGGAACTTCGGCGGCTCCCTCCTCCTCGACCTCCCCCGGATGACCCCGGACGATCGCGTGGTGGTCGAGCTCTCCAGCTTCCAGCTCGCCCGGCTGGGGCCGGACACCCCCCGGCCCGCCGCCGTGGGGATCACCCAGATCAGCGCGAACCACCTCGACTGGCATGGGACCTACGAGGCTTACCGCACCGCGAAGGAGCAGCTGTTGCGGTCTGCGAACTCCGCCCTCCCCCGCGCCCTCCAGATCGCCGCTCTCCCCCGGGGTGAGACGAAGCTCATGGCGGGCGCCCTCCTCGCGGGACGCCCGGTCGTCTCGTGCGGGGCGGACCGCCCCCAGGGCTCGGGGGTCGGTGTGCAGGACGCACACCTCTGCGCCTTCCTCATCGACGAGGACGGCTCGGAGGAGGTGCACCCCCTCGTCCCCATCTCCGCCTTCCCCCGACAGGGGCGCCATGAGGTCGAGAACGCGGCGGTCGCCTGCGCCCTCGCGTTCGCCCTCGGCGCGGACCGCTCCGTCTTCGAGCCCGTCATCGCGCGACAGCTCCCCCTCCCGCACCGCCAGGAGGATGCGGGGGAGATCGCGGGGATCCGCTTCGTGGACGACTCGAAGGCGACGACCCCCGAGGCGACCTGCGCGGCTCTTGAGGCGTTCTCCCCCCGGTCGATCCTGCTCGCGGGCGGCCATCACAAGGGGGGGGACCTGACCGAGCTCGCCCGCATGGTCCGGGAGCGCGCGACCGGCGCGATCTGCTACGGGCGGAGCCGACACGAGCTGGCCCGGGCCCTCGACGAGGGCGGCGTGGAGGCGGCGAAGGTGCAGGTGGTCGAGCGGTTCGCCGATGCGTTCCGGCGCGCGACCGAGGTCGCCCGGGAGGGAGATGTGATCCTCCTCTCCCCCGCCTGCGCCAGCTTCGATGAGTTCCGGAGCTTCGAGGAGCGGGGCGAGGTCTTCCGAGGTCTGGTCGAGGGCTACCGGCAGCAGCGCGCGACCTGATCTCCGGGGGCTCGCGGGCGGGTCACTGCCGCTCGGGAGGACTCTCTCCGCCGCCCTGCGATCGACGGACGCCGACCCAGATGACGAAGCGCGCGCCCTTCTTGCCATCGCGACTCCGCGTCCGGATCTCCTCGACCTCGAAGCCCGCCGCGCGCAGATTCGTCGGGAAGAACTTGGCGGGGCCCGCTCCCCAGATGGTCACGACGCCGGGCCGTCGCACCGCGCGGGCCAGGGTCCGCAGCCCGATCTTCGAGTAGAGCCAACCCTCGCTCGGGCCGGTCTTCGAGTGGGGACCGTTGTCGATGTCGGTGATCACCGCATCGAAGGTGCGGGGGCTCGCCTCCAGCGTGCGGGCGATGTCGCCCACGACAACCTCCACCCGGGGGTCGGCGAGCGGCTCCCCCGCGAGGGAGGCGAGGACCCCCCGATTCCACTCGACCACCTCCGGCACCAGCTCGCAGACCGTCACCCGCGCTCCCTCGGGAAGACGATCGAGGGTGGCCCGGAGGGTGAAGCCCATGCCCAGACCACCGATGAGGACATGGGGCGCAGGGTTCCCGGCGAGCCGATCGCAGGCGAGCTCGGCGAGCTGCATCTCGCTGGAGGTGGCCCGGCTCGTCATCAGCTCCCAGTTGCCGACGCAGATCTGGAAGTCCTCTCCCCGCTGATAGAGGTGCAGCTCATCTCCGGGGGAGATCTCATCACTCTGCCCGCGGGGGCCGGTCGAGTCGGGGACCACCGCCGTGGCGATGAGTTTCCTGGGCAGCATCGGGCTCCGTTCCGCAGGGGGCTCCCCGGCATCCTCGGCCGGGGTGCGCATCGTAGCCGACCGGGAGGCGGAGGGGTGCCGGACCCTCCGACTCCTGTCATTCCCGCCGAGGCGCGGATACCCTTCCCCACGCTGGCCTCCCGGAAGGAACCCCTGTGGCGAAACGACGCACCATCCACATCTGCAACGCATGCGGCTCCCAGCAGCCGCGCTGGCTCGGCCGCTGCCCCGACTGCGGCGAGTGGGACACCCTGCAGGAAGAGCTCGTCGACCGGACCCCCTCCGGCGGTGCGAGCGGAGTCCCGCCCCTCCCCTCCATCGATGCGACCCCGGCGATCCCGATCTGCGAGGTCGAGCCGAAGGCGGAGGCGCGGGTGGCGACCGGCCTCGCGGAGCTGGATCGGGTCCTCGGCGGTGGGCTGGTCCCGGGGAGCGGGATGCTCCTCGCGGGAGAGCCCGGGATCGGGAAGTCGACGCTCCTCCTCCAGACCGCTCGCCGGGTCGCGGCCGGCGGCGCCCGATTCCTCTATGTGACGGGGGAGGAGTCGGCGGCCCAGGTCCGCCTCCGCTCCGACCGCATCGATCCCGAGGGGCGGGACGACGAGCTCTTCCTCCTCGCGGAGTGCGACCTCGAGCGGATCGAGGCGCAGATCGCGGCGGTCCGCCCCGCCGTGGTCGGCATCGACTCGGTGCAGACGGTCCGCTGGGCGGACATCCCATCGAGCGCCGGCGGCGTGGTGCAGGTGAGAGAGGTGACCTCCCGGCTCCTCGCCCTCGCCCGGCGCGAGGGGTTCCCGATCCTGCTCGTCGGTCATGTCACGAAGGACGGCGGGGTCGCGGGGCCCCGGGTCCTCGAGCACATGGTCGACGGGGTCCTCCAGTTCGAGGGGGAGCGGGGGCAGCCGCTGCGCATCCTGCGGGGGATCAAGAACCGCTTCGGGTCCACGCAGGAGGTCGGGATCTTCGAGATGCGGAGCACCGGCCTCGCCGAGATCTCGAACCCCTCGAAGCTGCTCCTCGGTGAGCGCCGGCACGATGCGCCGGGATCCGCGACGGCGGCGATCCTCGAGGGGAGTCGACCCCTCCTCGTCGAGGTGCAGGCCCTCGTCTCTCCCGCCTCCCACGGTGCCGCCGCCCGGAAGGTGAGCGGCCTAGATGCGAGCCGCCTCTCGATGCTCGCGGCCGTCTTCGAGAAGCGCCTCGGCCTTCCCTTCGCGGAGCGGGACATCCACGCCAATGTCGTGGGCGGGGTCCGCATGACCTCCACCGCGGGGGATCTCGCCCTCGCCGCCGCGCTCCTCTCGAGCCTTCACGACAACGCGCTCCCCGCGGACTGCGTCTTCATCGGTGAGGTGGGGCTCCTCGGCGAGGTGCGACCGGTCGCGGGGATGGGGGAGCGTCTCGAGGAGGCGCGTCGTCTGGGATTCCGCTCCGCCGCGGTCCCCGTCGGCTCGATCGACCCCGATGCGGTGCCCGGAGTGAAGGTCCACGAGATCCGCGATGTCGGTCAACTCGGACGGAAGATCCGCCCCGAGTGACTCCCGGAGTCCGTTCGAGTGCGGCCCGCGGCCGACCGCGCCGAGACTCGGGGCTCCGGTCAGCCCCGCGCCGCGCCCCCCGAGAGCGTCGCGAGGAGGATCGCCGCCGCGGCGGCGACATTCAGGGACTCGATCCGCGGGTCGATGGGGATCTCGACCCGCTCGTCGAGGCGCGCCTCCACCTCCTCTGAGAGCCCGTCCCCTTCCCGGCCGAGGAGGAGCGCGAGCGGTGGCTCGACCCTGCTCCGAAGCTCCTGCGGAGACACGCCCCCCCGGAGGGTCCCCCCGATGAGACAGGTCCCCTCCGAGCGAAGCGCGTCGAGCTCGGCGGGGAGGTCGGCGGCGCCTCGGAGGGGAAGGGCGCAGACCGCGCCGCGGGAGGCGCGCAGGGAGCTCCGCCCGATCGGAGGAGTCCCCGCCCGATCGAAGAGAATGCCGGTGAACCCGAAGGCGAGCGCGCTGCGCGCGATCGCCCCCACGTTCTCCCCCTTCTCCAGACGATCGAGCACGACGACGCGGTCCCCCAGCTCCTGCAGGGACCGATCGGTCCTCGGACTCGGCAGGAGCGCCATCACCCCCTGGTGGTAGCGGAAGCCGACCAGCTCGGATGCGACATCGCGCTCGACCAGCAGGATCTCCGGGCGCGGCGACGGGAGGAGCCGCTCGACCGCCTCCCGCGCCTCGATGACGACGAGCAGTCGCTCCGGTCTCACCCCCAGCCGGACGAGGGTCTCGAGGACGCGGAGGCCATCCGCGACCGCGATCTCCTCCCCGCGCTCGGTGCGCACGCGAAGGGAGCGGAAGGGATCGAGCCGCGGATCCCGGGGGTCTTCGATGAGTGGAGCGCTGTCCTCGATCATGCGGGGATCTTGCCGCAATCGAGGGGGGACTCCCATCCCAATCCCCGCCCCGGCGGTACACTTCACGAGTCCACCTCGGAAGGGACACCCGCATGCTCGCCGATCGCAGCATCCTCATCACCGGCTGCACCGGCTCCCTCGGGAGCGCGCTGCTCCGGCGCGCCCTGTCGGGCGCCGACGGGCGGCCGGCGCGGGTCGTGGGCCTCTCCCGCGATGAGGAGAAGCAGACCAGACTCGAGCGCGAGCTGCGCCGGGAGCAGGAGCGCGGGGGCGGGGAGGCGATCCCCTTCGAGCTGCGCATCGGGGATGTGCGCGATCGCGGCGCGGTGCTCCGCGCCCTGCGCGGGGTCGACCTCGTGCTCCACACCGCGGCGCTGAAGCAGGTCCCGATCTGCGAGCGCTTCCCCGAGGAGGCGCACGCGACCAATGTCGGCGGCCCCGCGAACATCATCGCCTCCGTCGCCGAGCATCGACTGGAGGTCGAGGCGGTGGTCTCCGTCTCCACCGACAAGGCCTGCGAGCCGACGAGCGTGCTCGGCATGACCAAGTCACTCGGAGAGCGGATGCTCGTGGCCGCGAACCTCGATGTCCCCCGCTGCCGCTTCCTGAATGTCCGTCTGGGGAACCTCCTCGGCTCCCGCGGCTCCGTCCTCCCCCTCTGGCAGGAGCAGCAGGCCCGCGGCGAGCCCCTGACCGTGACCGACCCCGGCATGACCCGCTTCCTGCTCACCATCGAGGCCGCCGTCGACGCGATGCTCTTCGCGGTGGACCGCGGCGGGCGGGGGGAGACGATCGTGGCGCCGGCCCCGGCGGTGCGGATCGGAGACCTCGCGGAAGCCGTCGCCTCCGCAGCGGGCAGCTCGATCTCGAGAGTCGGCGCGAGGCCCGGGGAGAAGCGACACGAGCGCCTCATCTCCCGCCACGAATGCGAGCGGACCACGCGCAGGGGTGAGTACTGGGTGATCGCTCCAGACCTCGCGGGACTCCCCGCCCACGAGGGCGAGACCCTCTCCGCTCCGCTCACCTCGGACACGGAGCCGCTGCCCCCCGGTCGGATCCTCTCCCTGATCGAGGAGAGCCGCGGGACCCGAGCCTAGCGACGGACCACGACCGCCTTCAGGTTCATGAAGGCGAGGATCCCCTCCCGACCGAGCTCCCGTCCATGACCCGAGGCGCCGATGCCTCCGAACGGGACACCCGGATCGGAGCGCACCAGGGTGTTCACGAAGCAGGAGCCCGCGCGCAGCTGATCTCGGGCGATCCGCTCTCCCCGCTCGCTGTCCCGCGTGAAGACGGATGCCCCCAGTCCGAAGGAGGTCGCGTTCGCGAGCGCGACCGCGTGCGCCTCGTCGCGCGCGAGCGTGATCGCCGCGACCGGACCGAACAGCTCCTCTTCGAAGGCGGGGCTGCCCGGCTCGACATCCGCGAGGAGGGTCGGCGGGTAGAACGCGCCCGCACCGGCCGGCGTCTCTCCCCCGCAGAGGAGGGTCGCGCCCCCGCGGAGGGAGCGGGCGACCTGATCGGCGAGATGGTCCCGCAGGTCGAATCGCGCGAGGGGGCCGAGCTCCGCCTCGCGATCGAGGATGGGATTGCCCCATCGGCGCGCCGCCATCGCCGCGGTCGCGCGCTCCGTGAACTCTCGCGCGATCTCCTCCGCCACGATCCAGCGCTTCGCCGCGATGCAGGACTGTCCGGTGTTGATGAGGCGCGAGGCCACGCACTCCTCCACCGCGAGCTCGAGGTCCGCGTCCTCGAGGACCACGGCGGCGTCGCTCCCGCCCAGCTCGAGGACACACGGCTTGATGGCGCGGCCCGCCGCCGCGGCAACCGCGCGCCCCGCCGTCGTGCTCCCGGTGAGCGTGACCGCGACGATCTCGGGTCTGGCGATGAGGGCCTCCGCCCGCGACTCCCCGAGGCGCAGGCTCTCGAAGACCCCGTCCGGGAACCCCGCGCGCCGAACGAGATCGACGATCGCCCGAGCGCAGCCGGGCACGCCGGGGGCGTGCTTGAGGATCGCGACATTGCCGGCCATGAGGGTCGGCGCGACGAACCGCAGGACCTGCCAGAAGGGGAAGTTCCAGGGCATGATCGCGTATACCGGGCCGAGCGGCCGGGGCGCCACGGTCACCGTCTCGGGGATCGGCGGGAGCTTCCGCTCCGACAGGTACTCCCCGGCGTGCTCCGCGTAGTGCTCGCAGACGCGCGCGCATTTCTCGATTTCGGCGCGCCCCTGGGCGATGGGCTTCCCCATCTCCCGCGCCATGCAGAGCGAGAGGACCTCGGCCTCCTCGCGGAGGAGCGAGGCGAGGCGCAGCATCGGCACGCGGCGCTCCTCGAGAGGGCGCCCGGCCCACTCGGTGAAGGCACGCTGCGCCCGCCCGAGTGCGAGGTCGACCTCCTCCTCGGAGGTCTCCACCCAGGCCTCGAGGCGCTCCCCCGTGCTGGGATCGATCGTGACGAGGTTCATCCCTGCTCCATCCGTCGCCTCTCGCCCTTGTCGGGAGAGAGGATTCGGTCAGACTACCGGGACACCCCCGCCGGGGCGAGGGTCCCCGTCGGCGGCGATGGGCCGGACCGGCCGCCCCCGATCGAAGAAAGGAGGCGCCATGCGTCGCCCCTCCCGATTCCTGCCCGTGCTCGCCCTGCTCCTCCTCGCGATCGGCTGCTCCGGTTCCCCGCGCCAAGCCGAGACGAGCCCCTCCTCCGTCAGCGTCGCCCCCGTCAGCTTCGAGAGACTCTCCGCCCGCCTCGCCGGCGTGTGGGCGATGCTCGACGAGAACGGCGCGCCTCTCCCTGACCCCGCGCTCACCAGTCGCATGACCGCCAACGGGAGCGCGCTGGTCGAGCGGATCTTCCCCGGTCAGCCCCATGAGATGGTCTCCGTCTATCACCGGGACGGGGATGCGGTGGTGCTCACCCACTACTGCGCCCTCGGCAACGCCCCGCACATGGTCCTCGCGCCGGAGAGCACGGAGGACCGCTGGGTCTTCGTCTGCGATGAGCAGGGGAGCAACTTCGATGAGGCGGAGCTGCACATGCACCGCGGCGTCCTCACCTGGGAGGGGGAGGACCGCTTCCGCAGCGCCTGGACGACCCACGAGGGAGGGGTCGCCGGGGGGACGGTGGAGTTCGACGCGGTCCGCCTCGACTGAGTCCGCGCATCGACCCCGGAAACGAGAGCGGGGCCGCACCGTCGGTGCGACCCCGCCGTCGAGGAGGCTCGCCGCCCGCCTCCCAGTGCCTGTTCTCAGTGCCCGTTGCGGGAGGCGATCTGGAAGACCGGGTCGTAGTCGCTCAGGTCGGGGGCCTCGGCCTTCTCCACATGGATGACCGCGACCTTCAGCTCGGGCGTCTCGGTGATCGGGTCCGCCTCGGGGTTGGTGATGAAGTTCGTCGGAGTGTGCTCCGGGAACGCGAAGCTCATGAACATCGTCCCCGGCGGGGAGACCCGCGTCACCTTCACCCGGGTGAGCACCTCGCCGCGGCGTGAGCGCACCTTCACCCAGTCGTTGCCCCGGAGCTCGAGCTCGTCCGCATCGCTGGGGTGCATCTCGAGCCACTCGTTCGGCGCGAGGACCGAGACCCCCTCCGCCCGACCGGTCATGGTGTTCGTGTGGTAGGTCGCCAGGCGGCGCCCGGTGGTGAGGAACCAGGGGTACTCGTCATCGGGGATCTCGGCCGGCGGCTTGAAGTCCACGCACTGCAGCTTGCCCCGCCCCCGGGGGAACTCCCCCTCATGGAGGAACGGAGTCCCCGGGTGGTCCTTCGTGGGGACGGGCCAGTGGAGCTCCCCCTTGTCGATCCGCTCGTAGCTGAGGCCGTGGTAGATCGGAGAGAGCTCGCAGAGCTCGTCGAACACCGCCTCGGCATCGGGGTAGTCGAAGTTCACGGGAGTGCCGACACGCTTGGCGACCTCGGCGATGATCCACCAGTCCGGTCGCGCCTCCCCGGGAGGAGTGGCGGCGCGGCGGAGCCGCTGGACCCGGCGGTCGGAGTTCGTGAAGAACCCGTCGACCTCGGTGAAGGCGGCCGCGGGGAAGACGACATCGGCCATGCGGGCGGTGTCGGTGAGGAACATGTCCTGCACGATGAGGAAGTCCAGCGACTCGAGGGCGTGACGGGTGTGGTGGACATCCGGATCGGTGACGAGGGTGTTCTCGCCGCAGATCCACATTCCCTTCATCGTGCCGTCGATCGCCCAGTCGAGCGCCTTGAGCTTGGTGATCCCCAGCTCGGGGTCGAGGGAGCAACCCCACGCGGCCTCGAACTTCTCCTGGCACTCCGCCGCGGTCACCGGCTGGAACCCGGGATAGTTGTTCGGCAGCGCGCCGACGTCGCCGGCCCCCTGGATGTTGTTCTGCCCGCGCAGCGGGTTGATCCCCGCGCTGCGCTTGCCGAGGTTCCCCGTCAGGAGCGCGAGGTTGCAGAGGCTCTGGACGTTGCCGACCCCGCAGATGTGCTCGGTGACCCCGAGGGTGTAGTAGATCCCGGCCCGCTCCGCGCTCGCGTAGCCGACGGCCGCCTCGCGGATGAGCTCGGCGGGGATCCCGGTGACCTTCTCCGCCTCCTCGAGGGTGAACGCCTCCACGTGGCGGGCGAGCTCCTCGATGCCCTCGGTACGGGTCGCGACGAACTCCTCGTCGACCAGCCCCTCCTCGATGATGACCCGGGCCATCGCGTTGAAGAGGAAGGTGTCGGTGCCGATCCTGATCTGGAGATGACGCTCCGCCATGCGGGCGAGGGGGACCTCCCGCGGGTCGATGGTGAAGAGGCGGGCCCCTTTGCGGAGTGCCTTCTTCACGCGGACCGCGATGATCGGATGGCACTCGGTCATGTTGGTGCCGACGCAGAGCAGGAACGGCGCGTCCTCGATCTCGGGGATCGAGTTCGACATCGCCCCGCGCCCCAGTGATGCCGCCAGACCGGCGACGGTGGGAGAGTGTCAGGCTCGCGAACAGTTGTCGATGAAGTTCGACCCCATCACCGCGCGCTGGAACTTCTGGAGCATGTAGCCCCCCTCGCCCGGCGCGCGCCCGCTGGCGATCGAGTAGAACGCCTTCGGGCCGTGATCGTCCCGGATGCTGCGGAGACGCTGCGCGGTGTAGTCGAGGGCCTCGTCCCACTCGACCTCGGTCAGCTCGCCGTCCTTGCGGATCATCGGCTTGCGCAGCCGATCCCCGGAGTTCACGAAGTCGAAGCCGAACTGCCCCTTGATGCAGAGGGCACCCTCGTTGACCGGTCCATCCAGCGCCGGCGTGACGCCGATCACGGTCTCCGTCCCGTCCGCATCGACCTTCGAGTGAAGGTCGATCGAGCAGCCGGTGCCGCAGTACGGACAGATCGAGCGGGTGACCTTCTGCTCGGCGGCGGGAGCGCCGCGCTCGGCGGCGCCGACCATCTTCTTGTCAGCGAGGGCACCGGTCGGGCAGGTGTAGACGCACTGGCCGCAGAGGGTGCAGGTCGAGTCGAGCAGCCCCCGGTCGAACGGCGTCGCGATCTCCTTCGCGAACCCGCGACCCGTCATGGTGATCGCGTGGTCCGCCTCCACCTCGTCGCAGATGCGCACACAGCGGTAGCAGGAGATGCAGTGGTCGTAGTCACGGAGGAGCAGCGGGTTGCCATCGTCCTTCGAGCGATTGCTCTCCCGACCGAGGAAGCGGTCGCGGGAGACGCCGAAGTCGGTGGCCAGCTGCTGCAGCTCCGTGGGGCCGACATCCGCGTTGCGCGGGCTCACCTCGGCGGGGTTCTCGCTCAGGACCATCTGCACCAGGTGCCCCTGCATCCGGCGGAGCTTGTCGGACGCGGTTCGGATCACCATCCCGTCCTCGGCCCGCAGGGTGCAGGAGGCGCCCGGAGTCCGTCGCCCCTCCACCTCCACGATGCAGAGCCGGCAGGAGCCGGCGGGGTCGAGGCGCTCGTCCCAGCAGAGATGGGGGACCTCGGCCACACCCAGTCGCTTGGTGACCTCGAGGACCGTCTCGCCGGGCGTGAAGGTCGTCTCCACCCCGTCGATGGTGATCACCGGAGGACGGATCATGTGCGCGCCTCCTTGCAGGTGCCCTTCGGGCAGGTCCCATCCAGGTGCGCGCGCACCTGATCGGGCCAGTACTTCATGAGGGTCCGGGTGACGAACGGGGCGGCGAGTCCGAGCCCGCAGGCGCTCGCCTCCCCCATCACCTCATCGAGATCGGCGAGCTCGCCGATCGAGTCCCGCGAGGGGCAGGGGCCGCCCCCGGCGTGGGAGCGCATCTCATCGAGGATCTCGGTCGCCCGGGTGGTGCCGATCCGACAGGGGAAGCACTTCCCGCAGGACTCATGGGCGAGGAAGTTCATGCTGGCTCGCGCGGCGGAGACCATGCATCGACTGTCGTCGTGCACGATGATCCCGCCCGCTCCGAGCATCCCTCCCAGCGCGGCGAGGGACCCGGAATCGAGCGGCACGTCGAGGTCCTCCGCCCCCACGAATCCGCCGGAGATGCCCGCCATCGTCACCCCCTGGATCGAGCGCCCCCCGGGCGCGCCGCCCGCGAGGTCGTTCAGGAGGGTCGAGAGCGGCGTCCCGATCGGCAGCTCGTAGTTCCCCGGGCGGGAGATGTCCCCGGAGACGGAGAAGATCCGCGTCCCCTGGTTCTCCCCCACCCCGAGCCGGGAGAACCACTCGCCGCCGCGACGAACGATCACCGCGGCCGTGGCGAAGGTCTCGACGTTGTTGATCACGGTCGGGCGGCCGAAGAGGCCGTGGGTGGTCGGGAAGGGCGGCTTGTCGCGGGGGAAGGGGTGGAGCCCCTCCAGCGAGTTGAGGAGGCTCGTCTCCTCGCCGCAGATGTAGGCGCCCGCCCCTCGACGGATGACGAGGTGGAAGGCCCGACCGGTCCCCATGCAGTCGTCCCCGATCACCCCGGCCGCCACCGCCTCGTCGATGGCGGCCTGCAGCGAGCGCAGGGTTTCGGGGTACTCGTAGCGGAGATAGACGATGCCGATCTCCGCCCCCGTCACCAGACCCGCGAGGGCCATGCCCTCGATCATCTGGTGCGGCGCGTGGTCCATGAGGCAGCGGTCCTTGAAGCAGCCGGGCTCCCCCTCGTCTGCGTTGCAGACGATGTACTTGAGGTCGCTCGACTCGTTCCGGACCGCCTCCCACTTGATCCCGGTGGGGAACCCCGCGCCCCCGCGGCCGGTCAGTCCGCTCGCCTTGAGCTCCCCGATCGCGGAGTCCGGATCGGACGCGGCGCGCGTCAGCGTGGAGTAGCCCCCGACTGCCCGGTAGCCCTCGAGGGAGGCGATCTCCTTCCGGATGTCGGAGAAGGCGCACTCCTCATGCCCGGTCTCGATCGGGAGAGCGCTCGTCGCCACCGGCAGGTCCCCCGCCGCACCCGGCTCGGCGGTGGCGAACACCTCCTCGCCGATGAAGATCGGCACGGCGATGTCGCAGCGCCCCGGGCAGGGGATCCGCACCACGCGCCCGGAGTGCGGGCGACCCTGGCGGGAGGAAGCGAGCTCACGCTCCAGGGAGTCGATTCCGCGGAGGCAGCAGGCCGAGGACTCGCACATCCAGATGTCAGGAACAGGACCCGGGTCCTCGAGGCGGAAGTAGTGGTAGAAGGTGACCGTGCCGTAGAGATCGGCGAGCGGGATCGCGAGGCGGCGGGAGACCTCATGGAGCGCGGGCTCCGGGAGGTACCCGTAGTGATCCTGAATCTCGTGGAGGATCGAGAGGAAGGGCGCGTGCTCTCCCTCCAGGCGATCGATGATCGCGGCGGTCCTCTCATCCTGCAGGTCCGTCAGAGGCATCGGCGTGTTCCTTACCGGGGAGAACCGATTCCGGAGGGCTCCGCGCCCGACGGCTCCCTGCGTCGAACGGGCGGTCGACAGGATTCCGTGCGACTCGGCACAGCCTCGTAAATCTAGCCCGTAACAGTCGAAAAGCAAGCGGACCCCCGCTGCGCGGCGCCCCCGATGATCTCCGGGAGTTGACGAGTTTCGCTGAGGTGGTATCTCTAGATGAACCGCGGCAGGGACCGATATACCTATCCTGACTCTCCTCGTGACCGCCTTCGAGCGGCGCGAATCGGGACCCTGATTCCCCCGCGGCTCCGCATCAAGTTTCGAGGATCCGATCAGGACCCGGGCTCAACGCAGCTCGCCGCCCCGTGTCCCTCGAATCTGGTTCGTTTATCTCCTCAGGCGATCTCCCGGCGACCCCGACCGACTATCCCCGTCGTGGCAGGGAGATCCTCTGGCAAGCGGCGCGCGCGTGCGCACCGATGGATGGATGGTCTCCCGTGACTTCCTTTTCCCCACTCCCCCCGCGGCTCTTCTGTCTGCTGGCCGGCTTCCTCGCCGTGGCCGGCCTCTCCGCCCCCTCGTCTCTCGACGCCCAGGCTGTCCGCGTGCAGCCGGTCGTTCAGTCCGATGACTACGGGGCCATCGTCCACCACGAGACGACGGACTCGCTCATAGTCACGGTGGCCACCCCCGATGTCGGCCCCGCGAGCTTCTACCGCCATCCGCGGACGGGAGGCTTCGAGATCTACAGCGGCCTCACGACCCTGATCGACGACCGTGGCCTCACCAGCATCGGTGTCGCCGCGCCCGGCGCCTTCATTCCCGGCGAGGTCTACGGTGAGAGCGACGAGACTGGCCAGATCATTCGCATCGCCGCCGACGGCGCGAGCTTCCAGAACCCGTGGGTGACGCTCCAGGAGCCGCCCGGGGTCTTCCAGACCGGAGGGATCACCCATGACGCCGTGGGGACCTTCGACCACTGCCTGATCGTGACCACGGTCACCGGCAATGTCTGGCGAATCGACGCCAGCGGGGCGGTCATCGGCGCCGCTCCGCTCGTCTCCGTCGCCGGTCCGCTCATCGGCGCGACGGTCCTCCCGGCCGATCCGGGGCTCGGCCCGCTCGCCGGGACGCTGCTCACCTACGACGAGGACGCGGAGGCCCTGCTCTCCATCACCGCCAGCGGTGCGATCACCTCCTTTCCGCTGGCGATCGAGCCGATGAGCATCTCCTACATTCCGCGCCGAGCGAACTTCTTCTCCGCGGATGGAGTCACGAACATGATCCTCGGGATCCCGGCGACGGACTGGGTCCCCTACATCGGGCAGATTCTCATCACCGATGGCGCGGGAGTCCCGGGCACCTCGGGGCTGTACGCGCTCGCCTGGGACGGGACCACTCTCGTCACCACCGAGGTCCCCCTCTCCGCCGACTCCACCGCCCCGCTCGGCTGGCTCCCCGGTGTCTTCGCGATGCACACCGCGACCGGCCTCTGCCCCACCGACAGTGATGCCGACGGCACCCCCGACTGCCTCGACGTCTGCCCGAACGACCCCGACAAGCTGGAGCCTGGCCAGTGCGGCTGCGGCAACCCCGAATCCGACTTCGATCTCGACGGCATCTGCGATGTCTTCGATCCGGATGACGACAACGACGGCGTTCCGGACGGACTCGACACCGCGCCGCAGGACCCGTTCGCCTGCCGTGATGCGGATGGTGACGGCTGCGATGACTGCGTCAGCGGCATCGACGCTCCCGCGGACGATGGGGTCGACTTCGACGCGGACGGTCTCTGCGACTCCGGGGACCCGGATGACGACAACGACGGCATCATGGACACCATGGACTCCGCGCCCTTCGATTCCTTCCTCTGCGGAGACTTCGATGCGGACGGCTGCGAGGACTGCGTGTCGGGCTCGTACTCTCCCGGCGCCGACGGCCTGGACACCGACGCGGATGGCCTCTGCGATCTGGGAGATCCCGACGACGACGGTGACGGCGTGGCGGACGCGCTCGACTCCGCGCCCCTGAACGCGTTCGTGTGCGGTGACTCCGACGGTGACGGCTGCGACGACTGCTCCAGCGGTCTCGTCGACCTCGCGAATGATGGCACGGACACCGACGGCGACGGGCTCTGCGACCTCGGCGATCCGGACGACGACGGTGACGGGGTCGCGGATGCCGAGGACAGCGCCCCGCTCGATCCCTTCCAGTGCCGGGATGCGGATCTCGACGGCTGCGACGACTGCTCCAGCGGATTCGACCGGACCCACGACGACGGGGTCGACACCGACGCCGACGGGATCTGCGACCTCGGGGATGACGACGACGACAACGACGGCGTGGCCGACGCCGCCGACATCGCGCCCCTGAACGCCTTCCTCTGCCAGGACTCCGACGGCGACGGCTGCGACGACTGCTCCGGCGGCTCCTTCGCGCCCCTCGCGGATGGCGTCGACACCGACGCCGACGGACTCTGCGACCTCGGCGACCCGGACGACGACAACGACGGCGTGGTCGACACCGCCGACGCGTTCCCGCTCGATCCGTTCCGCTGTCAGGACTCCGACGGTGATGGCTGCGACGACTGCGCGAGCGGAGTCGTGGCCCCGGCGGACGACGGCCTCGACACCGACGGGGACGGGCTCTGCGACCTCGGCGACTCGGACGACGACAACGATGGCGTCGAGGACTCGCTGGATCTCGAGCCGCTGAACCCCCTCGCCTGCCGGGATGCGGACCTCGACGGCTGCGACGACTGCTCCAGCGGTCTGGACGCACCGGCGAACGACGGCGTCGACACCGACGGGGACGGACTCTGCGACCTCGGAGACTCCGATGACGACAATGACGGTGTCGAGGATGCGGCCGACTCGAGCCCGCTCGATCCCTTCCTCTGCCAGGACTCCGATGCCGACGGCTGCGACGACTGCGCCAGCGGCATCTTCGCCCCGACCGCGGACGGCACCGACACCGATGGCGACGGCCTCTGCGACCTCGGTGATCCGGACGACGACAACGACGGCGTCGTCGATGGGCAGGACGCCGCGCCCCTCGATCCGTTCCAGTGCGTCGACTCGGACGCGGACGGCTGCGACGACTGTTCCAGCGGCCTCTACGCTCCGTCTGCGGACGGCACCGACACCGATGGGGACGGCCTCTGTGACCTCGGTGATCCCGACGATGACAACGACGGCGTCGAGGACGCGGCGGACTCCAACCCGCTCGACCCCTTCCTCTGCCAGGACTCCGACAGCGACGGATGCGACGACTGCTCCAGCGGGCTCTACGCGCCGGCGGACGACGGCGTCGACACCGACGCCGATGGCCTCTGCGACGCCGGGGACCCGGACGACGACAATGACGGAGTCAACGATGGGGCGGACAGTGCTCCCCTGAACCCGTTCGTCTGTCAGGACTCCGACGCCGACGGCTGCGACGACTGCTCCAGCGGGCTCGTCGATGCCTCCGCGGATGGCCCGGACAACGACGGCGACGGCATCTGCGACCTCGGCGATCCGGACGACGACAACGACGGGATCGTGGATGACGCGGACAGCGCTCCCTTCGACGCCTTCGTCTGCCTCGACTCCGACGCCGACGGCTGCGACGACTGCTCCAGCGGGCATTACGACCCGGCGGGGGACGGCGCCGACAACGACGGCGACGGCATCTGCGACCTCGGCGACGAGGACGATGACAACGACGGCGCCCCCGATGTCTCCGATGAGGCCCCGTTCGATCCGCTCGCCTGCTCCGACCACGATGGAGACGGCTGCGACGACTGCTCGCAGGGTCTCTACGATCCGGCCGCCGACGGCGTCGACACTGACGGCGACGGGCTCTGTGATGCGGGTGACGATGACGATGACAATGACGGCGTGCTCGACGGCGCCGACAGCTCGCCGTTCGATCCGCTCGTCTGCTCGGATGTGGATGGAGATGGCTGCGACGACTGCGCCAGCGGACTCTACGACCCCGCCGCGGACGGCGCCGACAATGACGGCGACGGGCTCTGCGACCTCGGAGACCCGGACGACGACAACGACGGGGTGATGGATGGGGCGGACAGCGCCCCGTTCGACCCGTTCCTCTGCCAGGACTCCGACGGTGACGGCTGCGACGACTGCGCCAGCGGCGTCGTGAACCCGTCCGACGACGGAGTCGACACCGACGGTGACGGGCTCTGCGACCTCGGCGATCCGGACGACGACAATGATGGGGTCGTGGATAGCCGGGACGACGCACCGCTCGATCCGTTCGCCTGCCAGGACTCAGACGCCGACGGCTGCGACGACTGCTCCAGCGGTGTCGTCAACCAGAAGAACGACGGGGCCGACAACGACGGCGACGGCCTCTGCGACCTCGGTGACCCGGACGACGACAATGACGGAGTGGTGGACGGCGCGGACAGCGCGCCGTTCGAGCCCTTCGTCTGCCAGGACTCCGACGCCGACGGCTGCGACGACTGCTCCAGCTGG